>VMHT01215726.1_pt1 | contig 28414 bp, 22 predicted proteins | sample 4693611 | NCBI WGS metagenome assembly VMHT01 (sample SAMN12280063, study PRJNA550983) | marine metagenome | isolation source: seawater sampled from same location over 5 years 0.02-0.2 micron viral filtrate | place: USA: collected off the coast of southern California halfway between the port... ... | reverse complement strand
CCTCCTGTTCTTCCTCCTGTTCTCCCTCCTGTTCTTCCTCCTGTTCTTCCTCCTGTTCTTCCTCCTGTTCTTCCTCCTCTTTTTTGCAGCACTTTGCGGAGCCATTGTCTTTGCATTTGGATATGTTAAGGCCGAGAAGAGTTCCCACCACGCCAGCAGCAGCTGCTGCGATGGCTTCTTTGGACTCGCCATTTCTTTTGGGTTCGCGCTTATTTGTACTGAGACCTTTTTCACGTATTTTTGCTTTTGCTTGTTTAGCTTTGCGCTGACATTCGGCTTTTCTTGCCTTTCCGGCTTTTGTCAATCTAATGAAATCAGGGGCACTACCTCCTGCATCAGGGTGATTTTCAGCATATAGTTGCCTAGAGGTACTATCTACTTTGTCACAAGCTGCTTCATTAATTTTCTTAACACTATTGCGAATTCTTTGTCTTCTTTGTTCGCGTGACTCAGGTGGTTCAGCGGCGGCAGCGATAGCGGCAGCACCGACGGCAAGTTTGGATAGTGTTCCTTTGCCTTCACTTGGTTGAAAAGTCCATTGCTTGAATGGCATATTTTATTTGGTGCGGGGTCTTTAAATACATGCTAAAAGTATTTGCATGTGGTGTTTATTGTAGTCTGATGTAAGATGTGTTTTGGAGATTTTGTATATATGAAGTATTTAATCTGGCTATGTATAACAAATATAATGTATGATGTTGTGTATATGCTTATAACAGCACTGGTTGGTTTTGTGCTTTCATATGTTGTTGTTACTATTTTCAATGTAGGGTCAACGAGCGATGCGTCATTAGGTCGCGATTTAGAGCAGTTAACTATTCAGATAACAAATTTGTTAGTGAATACGGTGTTTCTGCCCTTGAATGGCATTTGGGGCGCGAGTACCGATGTTTCATCAAGTCTTTTATCTCGAGGCAAGTGGTTGGCTGCATTCTTATTGTTTACCATTGTAGCTTTAATGATGCATTTTTATCATTATGAAATGTTGTCTATTATGGATAGTGGCTGGACATGTACGATTGTGCCAATATTGCGCAACATCATTACACCGTTGATGCAGTTTGGGCGAATACTATTTGCTATTGTTGCGCCCTTTGTAAATGCTTACTTAGTTTTGATAGGCCAGATATTGAAAGCTTGGTATGTAACTGTGTCACAGTGTTCGCATGTGAATTTGTTTCGAATATTTAGTGAATTGTCGTTTGCGTTATCCACTGGTACAGATTCTGTTCGCAATTGGTTTGGCGCAAATGGGATAGTGAAGGAGGATAATAATTTTTTCCATAATGATTTTGAGATTGCATTGCCTGTGAATCACACGTTACAGTCTGTTGCAATAATAGAAGAGGCTTTATCGTGCGCATGTAAACGTTTTGAGCCTTTGTTTGAGATTGGTTTTTTGTTGTTTAAGGAGCCGCATGTGGTAGCAATGATAGATAATGTTTGGCAAACATTGATTCGAATTTCCCAGATGGGGTTCAAGTTATTATTGGGTGAGTTTCCGGAAGTCATGAAGATTGCATTTAAAGCAGAGCGCGCAGTAATGGAGCTGGGTTTGTCTGTTGATGCAATTTTGTTTAAAATGTTTGGCAGTGTGATCAAGCAAATTGACCCCGATTTTAAGTTTACGAAATATCCTAAAGAAGCGTTTGCGTCAATGTTGAGTCACTATACAGTGTCTCTGTGGCATGCAGTTGTAAGAATCGGTGTGAATGTGCCTCTGCATGTTTTGGGTTCCTTCAAGGCTGATCGCAGTCCATTAGACATGGAGGTGTGGTCCTTAGAAAAGTCGTTAGCTCATGCCCATTCTGGTACGTATTCACTTGCAGTGTTTGTGCAATGGTCTGGTTATGTCATTGAGCGCTTGATGACAGATACCTTGACAATTGGCGAGGTATTTTCATCTCCGGATACGCCACTCGACTTGAGTTGCGATTGGGCTCGCGATGTTTCTGAGCACAAATATGTGTCTATAGGGTATTCTGCAGGTTGTTCAGTGTACAATGCCGGTATAGCTTATGAAAATTTGTGGTACATAGCCTATGGCCTGAGTGTGGAGTTGATGTTGAAATCGTTATTTACTCATGAACCGCAGAATGTGTTTCGAACGTTGCAGCGTTGGGAAGGGCCCATGTTGCCGCGAAATAAGGTGTATAATTGTGAGGATCGTCGCAAGGCAACCGCCTATAACTTTGAAACGGATGCGTATAATCCGGATGGTTGGATCTGGACTCAAGATTTGAGCAAATGCAATTGTGAGCGATATTGGGGCACAACAGCGGATGAGAAGGATAATTTTTACAATCCGTGGTGTGGACAAGTGTCCTTGAATTTTGATGTGTATGCTCCATTGGATGCATTAATTATGCATGTATCGCATGGAGTATTGGGTCCAGGATTCGGTGATGCATTTCCTTTCATTGATCCTATCGATAATATAGAGATAAACATTCCGCAAATGGGTGTTGAAAAGTCTATAGCACTGCCATTTGCACTACCTCCGCTGACACGTTCCGCAGTCGAGTCTGTTCGAGTTTTGACCAGGGTTGCACTATCTTACGGAGACATCTTGACAGGTCATTTCTTCAATTATCCAACGAATTGTGGCCATGGCATGAACATGTTACAGCTTCAAAAGCGTTATGAGATTGAGTTCAATCAGACGTCTGAAAATTTGAAGGACGAGGACATGCGTTGGCGAAATTGTCTTGGCCGCGAATATGGTCCAAAGAAAAGGTATGACAGGCGTACGCGTAGAACAGTCATTGAGCCAATACCTGTTTGCGATTCAAACGACAATTCAGATTGCATGTGTTCGTATTTGCAGCCCATCACACCCAATTCAAAGTGCAAATGCATTGCTAGGTACCCCGACTTGGATGTAACTTCGTCATCGCAACAAGTTGGAGATTTGATTGAGAAACGTTTTACGTCTGAGGAGGTGTCGATGCATTGGTGCAATTCGATGATTATTGAGTGGACGTTTCAAAACGCTGCTGCATTTGCAAATGCTTTGGACTATATTGTGTCGCTCGGCCCATTAAATCCAACATGTGATGTTGTTGATAGAATTACGAAAGGCGAAGGTTTTAGCAATTCTGTAGATAAACGAAGTGCGTCGACCTACTTGATAACAGAGACACCAACTCTGGATATTGCCGGCGAATTCACCTCGTCTCGGATCAAGCTGAACAACATAAAGAATTTGTATGCATCTACGCCAACTGGATGCAGCATCAAGCCTGGGGAATGGGTAGATGCCACGGATGAGTATGGCAATCCTGTGAAAAATCCAGATGGTTCTGTTATGCAGGTCATGACACAAGGCGAGTGGTCATGTGATGCTAGTGAAACCTATCAGTCTATTGCCGATATTGATCCTTTGGACATGTCAAAGTCGCCAGGATGTCGCATATGGGGCCGCACAGACTTTTTCTGCTCAGCCGGACTTTTCGTTCGTAATTACAAGCGATTGTCTATGAATATGGCAAGACAGGTGATAAACAATGGCATTTCGTTAATGACTGGAAATTTTGCCGATGTGAATTTGAAGACCTTACCTAGACTATGTGATTATGAGAGGCTAATTGGCTCTATATCGTCGATGATTGCAGGTGTTATTCCGCGCATCTCTTTGGAACTCAAACAAGCATTTGCAAAGTACATTAATATGATATTCCAGGTTATTTTTGTGCAATCTATTCGCGCAACATTGACATTAACAAATATTATGACAACCATTGTTATGGATTTCGTGAGTGGTACTATCACAAAAGCATCTATTGAGGAAACTTTTACTCGTGGTGTCAAGGTAATGTTGAAGGGTGGTTTTTTCATTTGGCGAGATTTTTGGAAGACTACTGGCGAATTTTTAGATGCCATAAAAGAAGGTTCGGGGGACATTTGTGATGTTGTAGTTGATCTCACCGATATGATTATAGATCAATTGGAGCAGGGTCTTTTGGACATTGTTCAATTGGGTCTCAAGGTGTTCTTCCAATTTATAGCTGTTCTTTCGGGTGACACTTCTATCATTGGTGAGATGTTTGATAACGCGTTTCAACTCTGGGCCAAAATACAATTGCTGCTCATTCAGCAGATGTGGAAAATTCTGGCAGAAGTCTTCAAATTTTTTGGGCCTGTTGGAAAATTTTTTGAAATAATGGCTTCCGTGGTTTGTAACTCATTGAACTTCGTGTTCTCAACAATAGACACTATTATTAAAGGGTTGTGTCTAGGTTTTTGTAGTGGCATTGGTTGGGAACCAATGCAGTGTGTTGAAATGAAGGCTACACATCATAATCACACAATGGGCAATTTGGGCAAACACTATTTGGGCGCAACAGACAATCATCATTTGCCAAGACGTGTGGCCGAAGCTCTGGACTGGAATGGCACATCTGTCTGTGATCATTTCATGACGGCTGCTGCAGATTATTCCTATACAGATTTGAGGCCGTTGGAAAGAGCACAATGGATTGAGTGCATTGAAATGAAATTCATTGGCATTGAAATAGCTAATTTCTTAGAGTCTAAAACATTTCCAACTGACATTATGTACAATTGGAAACGCAAATACATATTAATGGCCGACATCGCCAGAGCTGTCAAAATACTTTTGACACACTATGTCGAAGAACAGCGGATTGACTGGGCCAAGATGCGTTTGGATTTATACGAAGAAGGCTTAGATGCAGACATGTACTTGAGACTATTTAGGAAATCGTCCGAGTTTGTTTCTGTAGTGGTGCACAATATTGAATTGACCAATATGTTATCTTTAATGTTTGAGCATATGGACCCGAAATATGCGGAGCCAAGCAATCCAAGTAGTACTGCAAAGGCATGGTCTGTGTACACAAATATCAAGTCAATGTATGCTAATACAACTACGGAATGGACGCGCCGTGATGCATCAAATCGTTTATGGAATGCTATCGATGCATCTTCCACAGCTGGGGAACATTTGCACAAATGGTGGTCGGCAGTTGGCACCGAAGTGCCGACAACCCCTACAGAAAACATTTTTTCAAAATTGAAGAAATCAGTTCACCATGCATGGCATCAAAAGCTCAAACGCAGTCCGGCGCAACATCCGCCAAAGAAGCATTGGCTTCATGCTCCGAAAAAGACAGCTATTAAGACGTGCGAAGAAAGAGGAAATCCTGTTTGGTGCACAAACTGCAATGTCGCAGACAATCTTGTCGAATCCGTCCTCGAACAAAGCTATGGTATAGGACACTTTTACACTACAACATTCCCCCTAGTGATTGAGGATGTCAATCGATATTTCAACAACCTAGGTGAATACAATCAAGAATTCTTCGAAGGCACCTATTCGCGACTGTCCAGGTCCGCACCAGTGCCAAAAACACACGTACGGTGGACAACTCATGTTTCAAGAGATTGGTCTACTCTCTGGGACAACTTCACCGGTTATGTACTCGACCTGGGGAATGAAACAAAAAAAGATGCTTGGTTACATCAGGTCGAATATTTTATTGATGGTTCAAGAAAGTTTGTGTCGGTCAAGAATAGTTCATATGTGCCATTCTTTGGATACAGCTTTGACCACATATACAACTGGGTTTTGTTCTCGGAATGTAATGTCAAAGAGTCAATTTTTGTGTCGGAAGGCTCTACTCTTGAAGAGCGCATAGAAAGGATAGATCTGGCGCTCATTGTGTGTGCCATTGTGATTGGCCTTATCATAACAAATACAACATGGTCTATCATCCCACTCGTGTGGCTTGCAAATACAGTGGTTATCGGGTTCATCGTTCAGTTCTTGTACCTACACATTGTATATGGATATATGCTGCCATGTGCGCCACTCATACCATATACATTCTTAGAGGATATTAACGCATGGTATCATCAGAGAATTCAGCCTGGTTGTTTCTACAAATTACTGCCGAATATTGCTACGAATAGTACGGAAGACACATGCTTGACTTGCTCTGGTCCCGCTGAATATATGAATTGCCACGAATATACAATTGCAAACTATCAGGACGGCATGTTACCTCTATCAGAACTCATAAACGAATACCATATCTTCTGGCCGGGACTGTTCCTCATTCGATGGCAACTGCCACAACTCGCCCAGTTCACTGTGCGTTACGGCATCATCCCATTAGAATCGACAATAGGCAAATTAGCAATGGGGGCTTGGCAGAACGAGCCAATTGATCCTGTGTGGGTCGATTGCTACTATGCAATGTGGTTAGACAATATATTGGCTGGCGTGATCATCGGCATAGTACTCTATGTAACTACAAAGATTACTGTCGTCATTGTGCAAACAGCAATTCAGGCAGCAATTTTAACTTGGTACACATACACTGCTCTAGGATACATGTCCCTTACCGTAGAGCAATCTGTTGTGTCATAGACTTTATTACAATAATAAACCTATATAAATGTCGTTTATTTTTATTGATGACTGATCTGCGTACAGGCGATATTCTACTTTTCAACGAAAATCCCAAGACGTATTTGCTTTGGTGGTTAGACTCGTGTATACGTTGGTGCACAAATTCGCCCTACTCACATGTTGGTCTCGTTATTGTAGATCCAGAATGGGCACCAAAAGGCACATACGTATGGGATTCCTCGCGCCATGTTCACGCTGACCCACAAGACAATAAAATCAAATTCGGTATTGCACTCGTAAGAATTGAAGACTACCTAAACAACATTGATGGCAAACAACAATTGTACAAGCGATCTCCCAAAAACCCCAAAGTATATCTGCGCTTTACACCCGAAAAATTACACGAACTGCACGATAAAGTATATGGTAAACATTATGATTTGGATCCGGCACACTGGCTTGCCGGACTTGTGCACTCTTTGATTCCAAGATCCACCGAAGAATTTTTTTGTTCCGCTTTCGTAAGTTACGCCTTGACACAAATGGGCATTTTGCACGCAGATACCGACTGGACCGTCGTATCGCCTGGCATGCTATCGGTAAATTGTAAGAGATTAGATTGGCTATGTCCTTATACACAAGAAGAGAAATATCCTTAACACTTTCACCGTATTTAAACTGTATGATGTATATTTAGTATGACAGACAATCAGCGTCCACAGCTCGATATTTTCCAAGCATGTGCACGGGGAAACTTCGGAGCTGTTATATGGTACTTGAATCATGGAACCGGGCCAAATGAAAGCAATCATGCTAATAATTCACTAATTTATATAGCGAGTCTAAAGGGTCATGCTAAAATAGTTCAATTGCTTTTGGATGCGGGTGCCAATGTGAATCAACCCAATGCTGTTGGTTTCACGGCACTTGGAGCAGCGACTAGAAATGACCATGTTGATGTCATGAGGTTGCTACTGACCAATCCGAACATAGCAAAAAAAACTGTCAACGACTGTTTTGTTACTGCGTGTGCTACGTCTAACACGCTTGAAATTATCAAGCTATTTTTGGAGGTCGGTGCCGATCCGAATTACTCCAGGAATTCTCATCGTTACACAGCACTACTTGAATCCTTAGATAACAAAGATGTTGTGGAATTGCTTTTGGAGGCCGGTGCTGACCCAAACAAGGCCAACTGGAAAGGTGTGACACCACTCATAAGGGCATCCAGTTTAGGCGAAGCTAAAGTCGTTGAATTGCTTTTGAAGGCGGGTGCTAAAGTAAATCAATTCGAAGAACACGGCGACACATCACTCATTTATGCGTGTAAAAATGGACATCTTGAAGTCGTTGAATTGCTTTTGAAGGCAGGTGCTAATGTCAATAAAGCCAATTATGTTAACGAGACACCACTGTATAGAGCGGCAAGCTATGGCCATTTGAATGTTGTGAATGCACTGTTAAGTACCGTAGGCCAGGATAAAGGTGTCTATATAAATGGAGTGCAGGCATATGGACATACACCACTGTTTATTGCCTGCGCGCATGGCCATTTGGAAGTTGTGAATTTGTTGTTGGAACAAGATGGAATCGATATCAATCAAGCAAACAATCATGGAGTCACACCACTGTTGATTGCGTGCCAGAATGGCTATTTTGATGTTGTGAAGGCGCTGTTAAGTATGGATGGAATCGATATCAATCAACCCAACAATGGTGACGTGACACCACTGCAAATTGTGTGCGAGTTAGGCAACCATTTGGATGTTCTGAATACGCTGTTAAGTACCGTAGGCCAGGATAAAGGTGTCAATATCAATGTAGCAAATATGTATGGATGGACACCACTGTATACTGCGTGCCAGAAGGGCCATTTGGAAGTTGTGAATGCACTGTTAAATACGGATGGGATCGATATCAATCAAGCAGATTATGGTGGATGGACACCACTGTTTGTTGCGTGCGAGAAGGGCCATTGGGAAGTTGTGAATGCACTGTTGCGCTTTCGCTCGGCCGAAGGCCAAAGTAAGGATGGGATCGATTTGGACATGGCCACACGCGATAATTGGACAGCACTAATGAAAGCGAGTTACAAGGGTCATGCTAATATAGTTGATTTGCTTTTGGCCAAAGGTGCTAATCAATACATAGAAAGTGACAAGGGCATGACTGCACTAATGGTAGCGAGTAAGTGGGGCCGTGCCGACGTTGTCAAATTGCTTTTAGCAGCCAATGGTGAGCCAGATCTGTGCAACTACGATAATGAATCGTCGCTTTGGCTCGCGTGTCGGTGGGGTCGTAGTACAGACGTTGTCAAGTTGCTTTTGGCCAAAGGTGCCGATACAGAAGAGAGCGATATGAAAGAGAAAACGCCACTCTGGGTCGCGTGTCGGCATGGTCATGTCGAAATCGTCAAATTGCTTTTGGCCGCCGGTGTCAACGCAAATGAGGGCAATAATGTTGGAGTCACGCCAATCGACATTGCGAGAGAAAAAGGCCATACTGAAATTGTTAAGATATTAAAGGAGCATATAAAATTGGATGTTGCTAAGAATTTTCATGTGAGGCACAAGCAAAAAGACAAAAAATATATACCACCTGATATACAGAAACATATTGCGAGCTTTCTGTCTGGCAACTACTACCAATATGTAGTTGGCGAAACGTTCTTAGATGAGTAAATACTAAACTTTCTTAGATGAGTAATTTTTTTTTATGCTTTCATGGGTGCTTGCAAGCGACCCGCTGACGAGTAATTTTGTAGTGTAATTTGACTGGCGTCGATTTCCCAAAGGTGGTCGTCTTTTGGCCTATCAATCTTCACGGTGGGCAACGATGTTGGTTCGCGCAACACCTGCCGCTGACAAACGTCGTAATGTTCTCGATAGATGTGCGCGTCGCCGATTTGCATCAAAACGCGTCCGGGCATGCGATCTACTTGATGCGCGATCAGCGACAAAAGCAGGGCCGTCGAAGCAATGTTGAACGGCAATCCCAAGAAAATGTCTGACGATCGCTGGTACATTTGCACCGAAAGGCGGCCGTCGCTCTCGACGTAGAATTGGTACAGGATGTGGCACGGTGGTAGGCACATTTGGTGCTGCTGAGCCGGATTCCATCCCGACAGGAGCATACGACGCGCGTTTGGCGTTGTGTTGATAAGTTGAATGATTCTTGAGATTTGGTCAATGCCTTCGCCAGTGTAGTCAGTGTGGCAATCTGTGTATTGTGCGCCAAAGTGTCTCCACTGAAACCCGTACACGGGACCGGCGTCGTAGCCTCTCTGTTCCGAGTTTCCGTCCCATATGTGCACCTTTTTGTCGCGCAATTCCTGCACGTCGGTCGATCCCCTGAGAAACCAGGCGAGTTCTTCGACAATGCCGCGCCAGAACATTTTTTTGGTTGTGAGTAATGGAAACCCGTCGGCCAAGTCGCATTCTAACGAGGCCCCAAAGACAGATTTGTTCCACCCGTTGCGTCCTTCACGCTCCGATTCAGTGTCTAACACTCTTTGTACAAGTTTTATGTACTGCTGTTCCATTTCATAGTAACATAGATAATGTCTTATATAGTTTTATTAAGAATAGGCATTGGATGTCGTGAATATTTATAGTGTTCGTACAAATGGCCGTGTATAAAGTTGAGCTCGTCCATGTCGCCTATCACTCTTTGTCTGAGTATCATGTCGTATCCGCGCCTGCATATCTCCGCCGTCTTGCGCACCAAACTCCCATCAAGTAACGATGATATTTTATATGCAACTGCACACCATCCAATTTTGGTCAGTGTCGCGCAAATGGGCGTCGACGATTCGCCAAAAAATCCGTATGAATTACAATCAAGATCATACAATATATCCTGTAAATCATGCTTGTCTATTTTATTTAGCAACTGACTCTCATAAGAGCCTGACCATGTATCATGACTCAATACACGCAATGACATCGTGTTCATAGGTAACTGATATATACTAGTTTATTGAGAATAAGTGTTATTCAAAATGATTTAGTCAAATTAGCAAAGATGAAATGCTGTTCCTTCGTCGTGTAATTTTCTGTAGTATGATTCTTCAAGGTGGTATGGCTAGTGAGGCAGCTTAAAATTAAATGCAAATTATATTTTGTGTGTATTTAAGGTGTAGTAATAATTACTGTAACAATGTTTCAAACCTATGCTAAGTCTTGTTCAACGCCTCAGCCAGGTGAATATATGTCTGGTGGAGAAACAAAAGATGCAGGACCGATTCCTGTGTTGATTGACACAGATATAGGAGACGATATTGACGATGCCTTTTGCTTGACACTAGCACTTATGTTACATCGTGACAGAAAAATTAACCTGTTGTGTGTTACAACGTCTGGCAAGGGTTCACATAAAGACCGCGCTGGTTTGGTGAAGCGTTTGCAAGTGGCGATATTGGGTGAGCAATCCATCCCCATCTTTAAGGGTTCAACTGGTGGCGAGTCGAAACGAAATTATATGAGTGAGGCTTTTGCCGGTCAGTTCCCAAAATTTGAGTCTAGTGTATCTTCTGTCGCAGAAATGATTCGCAATCAAACGCAAAAGGTTTTGGTGATTTGTATTGGCCCGCTTGATAATGTAAGACATCTTGTAGATGCTATTACGGACCCGTCTAAAGTGCGATTGTGTTTGATGGGCGGAAGTTTCTTTAAGTCGTTTGATGCACAACCGCCACAAATAGCAGAGTACAACGTAAGGAAAAATATTGAGAATTGGCGCCATGTAGTGTCCCACATGGATGCGCTTATTATCCCTCTAGATGTAGCCGGCGATGCTCGATTGAAGGATTGGCCAACGCGACTCCAAAAGCTTTTGCCAGATTTCCGCGACATGTATCATAAGTGGTACTCTTCTGTACTGGACAGAGACGGTCCGGGAAGTCGAATTTTGTCGGGTACAATGTCTAGTGGGGAGCGACCGGAATTGCCTGGACGATTATCTTCTGTAATGTTTGATGCTGTGGCTCTTTGCATAGCGTTGAATCCCGATGTGGCTGTGTTGAGCCGTTCGGCGGTGCAGGTGACAGATGACGGATTCACAAACATGGTCGAGGGTTCACACAAAGTTGATGTTGCATTGAGCTGGCATCCCTCATTTAACTTTACTACGTGGTGTGATCAAATTGCAAATGTAAGTATTTAGGTCAATCTCAAGAATAAAATGATTATTGATACAGATCATTTGCCAGATTGGACCATCTATGTTTTAATTGGAGGTGGAATTCTTTTGTTCTTGTTGATCATTTGGGCCTTTGAGTATGTGTTAAGTTGTCTGACGTGCGAACCTTGTAGGAAGTGTTATCATAGAATGCGGCTTATTTGTTACTACTTATGCTGTTGCTGCCTTTTCTCCTCGTCACCCAATAATGAAATAAAGTACAGTCCTGTTAAAACTTAAGTAAGAATTTTTTATTATATGAATATCAATTATATCTAAAGTTCCTCGTTGGGTGTGTCCTTATGGGCAAGGACTCCTTTAACAAGTCCAATGTTTGCACTCTTCTTGAGAACTCCCAATGAAATCTCCTTGTCCTTTGTCAACTGTTCATACTTTGACTGCAACTCCTGAACTGATTCAGCAAAATTCTTTTCAATACTCTCAAGCTCATTGTCGTGGTCCTTTACCTTGGACTCTAGGTCCTCAACACTTAGCTCTTTAAGCTCTGCGACAACCTTAGTCTGCTCCTCATCACAATTATCATGTGTTGCCACGTTGCAAAGCGGCTTCAAGTCGCCTGCGAAGGACTTGAGGGCATCCAGATCGCGACCACCTTTGTAATCTTCAAGAGCAGAAGGATCACCATACTTGATGGTTGGGAATCCCTTGACGCCAACCTTCTCACAAAGCTTCTTGCCGTCGCCAATGCAATCCACATCAGCTATCAGGACAGTCTCAGAGTCCTGATAGTCAGTCATAAGAGAATCCCAGGCAGGCTTCATGGCCTTACAATGTCCGCACCATGGAGCAAAGAATTTCACAAAGACGGTTTTCCCAACAGTGCTGTCATCCCACGTATCGGGAGTCAACTCGATTGCGGATGCCGATGCTGCGAGCGTCAGAAGTGCGAGTTTTCCAAACATTTTAGTATCAGAAACGTTTCTCAAGTACTTGATTTTGTAAAAAAAATGGATTCGTTTGTATTATGTGTAAGTGGAATAGTACTATAAATGTGGATTTTTAAATCCCAAATGGAACAGCGTCGGACGATATGGCGGCGACGATTGATGGGTGGCGACGAATCGGTGAACCGGAAGCGTGAATTATTTGACCTTTATGTTCAATCCAGAATTGATATTCCAGACGACCTTTTGAGAGTAATCCGTCGTGACATGCCCAGAACTTTTCCAAGAGTGCATTGGGTTAGCGAACACTCAAAAGAAATTGAGAAACTTTTGGTGATCTATGCTGCAGTGCATAAAGGCGACTCCTATCTGCAAGGGTTCAATTACCACATGACCATTATATACAATGTCTTCCATGACACAGAACATGCCTATGCAGACACTTGGTGGTGCTTTACGCGAGTTATTGGGCTCATAAGACCACTCATGCCTGACTTTAATATAACATGGTTTCATTGGTCGCGCCGACACTGGACAAAAGATCTATTTGATCATATTCGCAAAACAAGACCACAACTGCACTCCATTATTGAACCACACAAAGAAGAATTCTCAACACTTGTCACGTGCAAATGGTTCATGCTATGGTTTGCACAAACTGTGCCATGGGAAGATATATTTGAACTGTGGGACATATTCATACAATTGCCACCACAACACTTGCTAAGAGTCTACATGCAACTCACACACGAAATACTAAAAGAAATAGCGCCAACCATTACATATAAGTGGTCCAGAGACCCTTCAAACGTACTTCACGCACTACTCTCCGTTCACGTCAGAAATATACAAAAAATGGCCACAAGAACCATCAGATGATAATAAAAAACATTTTTTCATACAATATGTGATATTTAAATGTATGTAACTTGTAAGATTGACATGGACACCTGGATTAGCCAGGGTCAACCACTTATGACATTACCCATTTCATATTTGGATATTGACTCATTAGGCAAATGGAGACATGCCTCGAAAGAAAATATTAACACAACACGCGCATTCACAAACATGAATTGGCTAGAATATGCCTCCAAAAAGGTTCATATACATAAATGTAAAATATGCAATTGCAACAGAAAAATCAATTCAATGTTCCATTGCTCTGGTTGTTCGCAAAAAGTATGTGGGGATCATGTATGTGCCTGCAATTATTGTGACCAATTATTATGCTCAAATTGTGTGGATGACTGTCGTTCGTGTTGGCAAACCTGTGGTTCGTGTTAGAACCTATCCATGTACCATTGATACGTTTATAAAAGAACGCGACAAGCAGGCAGGCAGAATTTTGTAAATAGAAATGTTGCTTGGTGCAGAAGTTTTTATCAGATCACAGTATTTAGCCTGTATGGCAAGGGACTAAATGTTTCATTCATTTGCGAGTGCCGAACCGAAACGAACTGCCGATGATAGCAGCGACGCCGCAAAACAAGCAAAGCTACGGCGGTTACCCAAGCCGCTCACTTTGGATGAACAACGACGCCTGTGCGACAACTACAGTGGCCTCGATCTCGAAACTTTAGAGGAATTGTTTAAACGTGCAGAAGGATTTGATATCAATATGATATTCAATATCGATTCGGGTCGTTCATCCGGAGTAAGAAAAGGCATGACACCCCTGTGTGTCGCAATCGTCGCGGGGCAGGACTATAATAATGATAGTCTAGTCGAGAAGCTGCTCGCGCAAGATTATATTGACGTGAACAAAGCATGTGGCGAGGGTCCTTGGGTTGGGAAAACACCGTTGGCCATTGCAATACAACTTTGTAATCAAACGGTTGTCAAACTTTTACTGGCACGACCAGATATAGACGTGAATAAGGTCTCAGAGACCGGATGGTGTGCGTTGAAAGCGGCGCTGTCCGATACCTACGATCAACAATTTGTGCGAATGTTAATGAGTCGTGCAGATATTGAGGTCACGTTTGATATCTTCTTTCACGGCTTTATGATTGATAATATAAGTATTAGCAATATATTGCCGTACATCGAGGATCATGGACACATGGATTGGCTGGAACGCATAACGCCCATGGCGCGCACGTTTGCACAGCAGGACGGCGAAGATATGGCCAAATTCGACACCAAACTCGCAGGCAAATTAGACCAAGTCATGTGGACGGCCATATGTGCCGTGGATACGCCACGCATATTTGACAAAATGTGGCGTATCCAACAGTTTGACCTCACAACGGCCCAAAAATTAGCCGAGGACGCCGTCCGCTATGGAAACGAAGACGTGTTTCGTAAATTATTGGACCTTCGATTCGAAGGAGGCACAAGCATCGACGTCAATTATATTATCATCGGAGATAATGGCAACAGCCACTTACCATTACTGTGCCAAGCTTGCGCAGGCGCTCATTTAAACATCGTCCTCGAATTATTGAAACCCAAATATCATTGTGACGTTAATGCGACCAGCTCTAATTATCACCAAAGCGCGCTTCATTTTGCCGTAGACAATTTGGAGGACAGAACAGTTCACTATGTAGAGCGTGTACCAAACGTGGACGTGGTCCTGGCTTTGTTAAAGCACGTCAATATACTTCCGAATATCGAGACGACAGGACGGAGATGGAACTACACGCCGTTTATGTCTGTCTGTAAATACGGGAACATTCGAGTGGCCCGAGCATTTTTAGAAAAGTTAGACATAGCCGGAGCCAATTACCCAATATATGAAGAAAGACTCATCCAAGGTGTCGCAAAACGTTTCCGCAAAGACGAAGAGACCGCTTTATCATATGCATATACCCAATTGTGCAAATTCAAATCTCAACAGTATACAGAGTTGTTCGAATATTTGGCCAGACACCCGAAAATACGGTGTGACGTCAACGCCAGCGTTCGGATAACTAAAAGCAGTTTATCGATGACCTGTCATATAATCGAACACGTGATCATTCACGATCAAATCAATTGTTTCCGCGCGATGTTACCAAAGCTGCACATCAACGAGAAGGTTGGAGACGACGAAGACGACGAGGGTTGGTACGCTCTGGAGTTGGCATGTCGTTCTAAAAGTCCTGACATACTACTGTTAATACTGACACAACCGCGGGTAAATCTCACACTGGGAAACCCGTTTCAGGAGGCTTTGGTAAGAGTTATCGGAAGAGGTATCAGAGGCTCTTCGTGGAAGATCATTGAAATACTGTTGCAGAAACCATTCATGCCAGACCAGGTCAACAAAATAAGCGAAGGGTACCAGGGGGTTACGCCACTTCTAACTGCGGTCCACCAAAAATTATACAAATCCACCGAGCTCTTATGTGCGGATTCGCGAACGGAGGTCAACGCGGTCGCCAAGGACGGGACAGGGTACAGTGCTCTCATGATAGCGTGCCGTAGTGGCGAGTTCAGAATGGTTCACCTATTGTTAAGGCACCCGCTCATCGATGTCGATATGAAGGATGTTAGAGGAAACACTGCGTTGCACCTTGTGGTGCGTCATAGAGACGCAAGATGTCTGCGCGCCTTCATGCACTATTTTGAGAATCATAGCCCTGAACGAAAATCCCTACGTATGAATGTCGAAAACTATTCCGGAGACAGACCGTTAGACATTGCGATTGCCGCTTCAAATTCACATCAGCTACTTAAAATTAAGGCGCTCATCTGGGAAAACGGTGGCCGCCGTGGCCTCCCGCGCGACCTAAGAAACGCGTTATTGAGACGGGCGACAATGAAACGCCTTACGAAAAGGATACACAAGGGTTTTGACGACCATATCACCGGTGTGATCGGTGGTTTTACTGGCAAACACTCACTCGTCGAGACACCCACTCTGAAATTTTAAACAATTGTATATTTATGGCATGTATGTTGTAATGGGCAGAATGATAATATAAAGGCGCGACGGCATGAAAAAAATGGTAAAAGCCCCTAAAAAAGATTACGCGTATCGTTCCACATGGAAGCACAAGTTTTCTCGCGCCCGCAACCTGGCGCAGCGCGGCGGACTTACCAAGAAAGAGATGCTCAAAAAGTACGGCCGCTTTCCCAAGAAGAAGGAATGGTGGGGTGAAGACGGTAGCTACGAAGCATGGAAAGATAAATGGGTCGCTGAAAACCCGAAATAACCAGACAGCTCAATTCAAAGGGAACGCTCCAAATGTTGATCCTTTGGCCAAGTATAATACCAAGTATAAACGTACCATTGACCCGTTTATAATGGAACGCGTCAAGGAGTCAGCGTCCAAAGCGCCGCCACCACCGACCGGTCTGCACTCTGTTCTTGTATGGCTTGAGAACAATGTAAGGACAAAAATCGAAGGCACTCTCATAGACAAATGGGTCGCAACGCCAGCAAAAGAATACTACAAGGCCGCAAAAAGACTAGATTAACTTATTTGGCAAGAGCACCAGCCTTTTTCCTCAAAATCCTCACGGACAATAATCTCAACTTCATTTATCTGCTTGATCACTGATGTTGTCAATGCAATCACTTTCCCAGGCATTGTAACGCTCACAAACACTAAAAGATCTTCCTTCATATCGTCTAACTTGGCCAGTATATTAGCCTCGTCCCAAGCATGCCATTCTGACAATACATGCGATTTGACATACTGTGCTTTCAGTGAAGTAGCTAAGAAACTCTCCTTAAAAGATGGCCATTTGAAGGCTTCCTGGCTTAAAACATTATACCCTGAAAGGCGGAACGCTTGTGGGTTCGTTGCAATGTACATGGGTCTCAAGAACAAATTACAATATGCAATAGCAACACCATCCAATATATTTCTTGTTTCAGGTTTCATTATATCAAAACAAAAATCTTTATATACTGTAATTTATGAAAACATTTTAAGCCATGACTCATCTTCTTTTGTCCAACCAGGGTCGGAGAGATCCATAATGAACATCTTCATATGTTTGCACTCTCTGTGGCGGAATTTGTGGTCCGGACAGGTGCAAGAATGAGCTGAAACAACATATTTCTTAGAGGGATCCGAAAAAGACGCCATGGCCCGTTTCTGAGTCAAACGCCGCCTGTTGGCAGCTCTCTTGGCCTTCATCTGATCCGCAATGCGTTTTGCAAGTCTTTGGCGATACTCTTTATCCGAAATATTACATTTTACAGGAGTTCGTGTGACCTTGGCCTTGGACATGTGACTGTTTAAACGAATAAAAGAGCTGTTTCAAATGGTTTAAATGAACAACTTTCGCATTTAAAATTTTAAAGTGTGGCCAAAAAGCCTTCTACTCTTTTTACTTGCGTTGCCTGCTGCAGATGCTGCCGATGTTCCAGGCGTTTGCGAATCCATTTGCAACACACCGGCAAACAATTTCCACAATGGTATGCCAAGTTTGGCCAGAGACAGAGACGGAGGCAATGGTGCGAATTTAAGGCATTCTTTTCTTTGCTCAGAATAGTCTCCCATCCTTTTTACGATACCAAAAATTTCAGGGATCTGATCCCTTATCACAAAATCGATGGCTTTTTTCCCTGGTCCGGTATTAAACACTTCAAGTCCACGCCCCGCTAATATAAGTGGTTTAATGTGTTGAGAGTAAGCATCCAAAAGGGTCATCACGTCGTAAAATACTTGCAAATCCATGACATAACGATAGCCTTTTGAAGATGATGTTTGATCGACATGCAACAACAGATATTGTTTGTTTGGAGATATACAATGGTCTTCGTAGTCATACAGGCCACTATCATAGAAAACGCTTGCCTTATTATCTTTACGCCGTTTCCATTTAGGATCGTCAAACCCCATGGACTTGTGATGCGAAAAAATTTCCATCTCTTCACCTTTGAACACCGCTAACCCCCAACCACAAAGGTGAAAGCCTGAACCGTATGATCCGAAATAAAATTCTATATCCTCATCGTATTCGTCCATAAATGTCATTTGTTCTGTATCCATGATTATCATTCTGTCATCATTATCGTATCCATCGTAAGTCACTACGTGATGACCGATGTAACGTCCATCATATTCAAGATTGTAATGTTGTATGGTTTGTGGGGGGAGTGAGTATAGTTTTGCAGGTCCAGTTGTAGAGCCTGCTGTATACTTCATGACGTGCCATTTATAATGAAGGGCCCCGTCGTCGTCGTCGTCGTCGTCGTCGTCGTCATCGTCTTTACGCACAAATACCAATTGATTTTCATACACTGTGGATACTGAACACCGTTCGCTTATCATGGATAAATTTTCCAATGATAAATTTCCTAGCTCTTCACGAGAACTCGAAATTGCAAATGGTGGACGCAGGATGTATAATTCGTAAAATCTGTGCTCTTCGTCTTCGTCTTCGTCGTCCGAATAATATGTTTCGTCGTTTTCGGTCTCGATGTAATTCTTTAAAAGTATATTTGCGCCAAGCATACAAATGGGATTTTCGGACTGCTGCCCATACGGCCGAATGTGAGGCGCGGAGCAAATGCGATTTGGTGTGTCACTGCCAATCTCTTTCATGAATACACCTTCTACATTTGCATATATAAGAGTATTCGCGTCCATAAAAAGGGCCTTGTGTAATTCGTGATCAGCCCAGATCTGATGCATGGGGGTTCTTTCTAATTCGTGGAGAGTATTATCTAGAAGTTCGTAGACAACCTCAAAATACGAATTCGTAGTTCCCTCTCCTGATTGAAAATGCACTGCGAGCTTATTGCCACAGGACACGGACATGTGTTTTCGAAGTTTAAATTCAAATTCTTTTTCCTTTCCATACCTATCTAACCGTATCATGGGGTCGGCGAACCGACTTTTTATTTCTTGGCCTGTTTCAAGATTAAACAGCGAAAAAGGCGCATCTTTGTCCCAGTATCCATTGCCTGTAGATACAATCAAATATGTCACGCCATCCAATTCGACAAAGGATTCTTCGCCTAATTCGCCTCGCGGATGATTCACCCTAAGAGTCTCAAATGGGTTTCGTTGGGGTGGCCGAAAGTGTTGAAGGAAGCGGGGTCGATTAGAGATTGCCGCCATTGTATGAACGAAATACGACACTTAAATAAGTTAAAAGTTAAAAAAAAAGTACAACAAATAATTTATATACAATTATTTTTTCAATGATTCAGACAGGCAAACGATCAATGCCTAACTCCAATTTATTAAAATGTTTTAGAATCCAAAATGCCATGTGTGTTGCTATAGTATATACGAGCGTGTATTCCTTTTAATGTGGTTTTTTTGGTTGACAGGGTTAAATTTAAGTTGTTTCTTTTGCCTTTTAGCAGATAAGTCACGTCGAGATGGATTCTTTTGGTTTAGTTTTGCATTGTGGTCTTTCAATCTGTTGGTATCGTTACATATCTCCATCGGTTTTATTTTGTTATATTCTGCACCGCATTCAATACTGAATAATTCAGTTCCTCAGTTGAGGGCGCATGATTTGCTTGAATGTGCCACGATATATGTGCCCCGATTATCAGACGAGTGGTCCACGATTGATTCCTGTTTAAAGTCATCAAGTGTGTATAACATTTCATCTGGACGTGTCCCTTATTTGCGATCGTCAGTGAAATACCGAATGCCTCCTACAGCGTTCGTATTCATGGGGCTGGATAACCATTCTATATTTGTTACGCCCAAATACCAGGATTTATCTGATTATGAGAAAGCTTTAGTGCTAATTCACGAGTGTGCTCATATAGGTCTCGGTGCAGAGGATTATGCATATCGCTGGGAGCCTGAATACTCGAGACTGACTGAAAGTCAACATTATCAAAATGCAGATTCATTTATGGATGCGGTGTTTTATCATTGTAACTAATATCTTCTACGCTTTCTATGTTTGCCTTGATGGCGTCTTCTGTAGTTTGGTTCATCTCTGTATCTTTCGTCATATGCAGGACTTCTATCCCTGTATCTCTTGTTTGGGCGATGTGACTCTGGGCGCGATGGGTAGGCATTGTTTCTTTTGCGTCTTGGTTCAAACATCGGCGACATTTCTCTCTTCTCGCCCCATTGTGGTACCATAGACGATCTCTCAGATGTATCGGAGCTCGAGCGGGTTCTTTCGTATATAGGCGATTGCGCTTCACTTCTGTGCGAAGACCAGGCGGGCGACGGGGCCCTGTATCTTTTCGGTTCTGCTTGGAAAAGAGGCGCAACGGGTCTTCTGGTTGATCTTTTGTCTTTAGCCTGTGGCTCGCGTTTGAACATGGGTGACATTGGGCGTTTCTTCTTTCTGCTCTTTGACGAAGCTTCGTCTACATTTTTACGGTCGCCAGTTCTGTCGATATAAATGTCCCTACTGATTCGTTCGCGTCTTGGCACATACGTTTGCCACCACTTTAGCCGACTTTCTCGCAGGGTACTGGGAGCTCTCGTGCATTCCCTTATTACTTTTTTTGCAATGTCCAGGTCTGATTTCTTACATTTCTCTATGATGTCTTGCATTGCTTTTTTCGAGTATCCGGTTCCAAGTTCCAAAATATTGTGCACGCAAGAAGTAAACGTATTATATTCATCGGATCCTTTGCTTAGTCCAACATCAGTGGCCAGATCATAGATAGACATAATTTAATATTAAAAAAATGCAATCCTTATATAGGCATCCTAGTAAACCCATTTTGGAATGAATTCACGATTGTTTTGTTTATGATCTAAAATGTATAATATGTATTGCTTTAGCCTTCTATTTTCATTGTACAATGTGCAAAGTGTTTCCCACACGAGTTTTTTCCCAGCGGTTTGTGGTGGCGGCGGTATATTGGATTCGTCATTTAGATTTAGATTATCCAATTTAGAAATAATGTCGTCCATATGCATCAAGACGGGTGTCTTTTATACGTATTCGACAACGACATAATCAGTCAATTGGGCTTCTGTCTGTGTCGATGCTGTGACGCTTTGGGGACCAACCGCTTGTTCATTATATATAAGTAATCTGTTTTTGGTACTAACAGAAAAGGTCTTTGAACAATAGAAATATCCTGCCACAATGCCTGAAAAAAAAGCTACAGATACATATATGAAAGGTTTATCGACAGAACACATTATAATTTAAGCATGGTTTAAATAGTAACTTAATGGTGTGTGTTTATATGTAGTAACTTATATTGTATGGGCTTATTTAGGACCTACCATAACGCATGCAAATGCATTTGGGTCAATCAGTGTTTTAACGGCAGTGTTCACATCTTCCAAGTTAATTTCGTTGACAATGTTTTTGAAAGTTTCGAAGGCCTCGACAGTGTCTTTCTTGTCAAGTATATGTTTGAGAGCCATTCTATGCAGATTGTCTACTGTGTCCATTGAAATGATCTTGGAGCCAAGTATATTTGACTTTGCATCTTTAAGTTCATTTGGAGTGATGCCGTGTTGCGCCCATTCTCTGACCAACTGCTTGGTGCATTCCATACCTTGTGTGATGGACTCTGGCCCAAAGGTTCCCTGCACAGAGAATATTGCCGGCGACTTGGGTGTGACAATTTGTATAGCAGCATAAATGCCATAGGTTCCAAGGCCTTTTTGTTCGCGGACAGTATGCATTAGACGCCCTGTCATACCACCTCCAAGAACATTTGCTGCACATTGAAGCGATACGAATTCTTTTGTCAGCGGTTTCGCGTCAAACGTCTGTCCCATCATAATTTGGAATGAGCCATATCCAGGAAGCTTGATGTGTTTTTCAGAAGCAACGCGGGGCAGTGCTGTCCACGAAAGGGTTGTGTTTGGCTGTTCCTGATGTGCTGGCAATATCTTGCCCAGTGTGGAAGCCGCCTCTAGCGTTGGTGTCACCATAGTCACGTATGTAGTCGCAGACGATTTGATCCATTTTTGGTGGAATGTTTGAATATCTGAAATCGTCAAAGATGAGATAGCTTCAGTGCGAACATCGATGGGTATATGATATTTGGTTCGTTCAAATAATGCCTCGATAAAGTGTTTCTTTGTCTGGAATGCTTGGTCGTTCTTGAGCGATCGTAGTTCGGCAATTTGGTGTCTCTTTTGAAGCTCCACGACCTCGGACGAAAATGTGGGGTGTTTCCACTCGCTCTCAAACATAATACTTGACGCTTGTTCCAAACCCGAACACGAATTTGGCATTTCCATGGTCATATGAACGAACTCATGGTCGTGAAAGAAGGATCGCTCCGTGTGAAGCGCCATAAGGGCTTGTGTCGTTGTCTTTCCCGATGGCATTGAACCTTTACCCATTGAAGCCGTCATGATTGTTGCAATGTCGTGTTCTTCTGGGGAAAATCGCGCCGACAATGTTGTGCGCACATAGGTGGCCTTGGGCACATGCAATATGTTGGTTGTTGGCGATATCGATTTGATCGACCATGAAGATTGAGCAATTGGATTTGGAATGTCATGAGCGGCCGGCGATACCCCAGTCTGCGCCGCACTCATCTGCGTACTGGTCAAAGGACTTGGAATTTTCTTTGTCGGAATGACATGCACTACTGTCATACGATGATCTTGGAATACCTCAGATGCAACTTTCCGGATATCTTCAGGCGTTACCTGATCCAATGCAGATTTGCGATCGGCAAAGTCTTTCCAGTTATTCATATTTGCACCTCGTCCCAACTCATTCATCATATCCGTTACCGATTCAAGGCTGCGATCCCATTGATCTATCATATTCACTTTGATTGATGTAAGTTCGTCTTTAGACACTTTATGCGTAGCAAAGCTTTCTAACATGCTGAGCATGCTTTTTTCCAGATTCTGCCTGATCTCTGGCGAAGTCTTTTCCTGTGTACCATGTAAAAACCATAGATAAGGATCAATTTGGCGCGGTGCATATGTTCCGACATCGTGCAGTGTATTGTTATCAATAAGCAATTTGGCACGACCTAGACTATTGTGCCATGTCATTTTCGAAATACATTTCAGGGCCATCGCCTCCTTTGTCGTTCCTTTCGGCTGGCGGAAAGCCATGCAAACCATTGGACAAGGCGCACTTATCTTCAACTCAACACTTTTCTTACCCATTTGCTGGGGTTCTGGAGTACGATCGCTATGGCATTTGGTACCTGCAGCCATCGATCCAAAATGTGAATGAACGCAATCTAACACACCTTTTGGATCGAAATTTCCGACAAAGATTAAAGTGGCATTATTTGGAACGTAATATCTTTCACGATAACGTTTCATGTCATCTGCAGTTGAGCTCTTTACACCTTTGCTTGTACCAATCGTGCTCGTATGATATGCACTGTCCTTCATCGCCGTCGCAGAAGCTTCAGAAAACATAAGATTCGAGGCCTGTTTTCCACGCTGCATCTCGTTCAAAACTGCATGTGATTCTACAGGAACCTTGTCTGCAGGCACTTCTTTATGGCTAAATCGACTTGCGTCAATCTTAATAACATCTTGGGTTTGTTCAGGCAAGTGAACAACATAGTACCTCGTAGAGTCCATGTTTGTCATTGCATTGATTACATCACCCATCTTTGCAAGCTTCCAAATCTTACCGCCATCAATACGGAATGACATATGCTCCAGAAAATGAGCCATGCCCTTTGGAGAAAAATCGGCCTCTTCCTTTGAGCCTGCATGAACTACACGCATATACGCACACACCTTGGCAGATTGCACAGGGCACAACAATACACGAAGCTGATTTGCCGTATGAACATACTCATACACTTTTGTATTCACAAAGTCTAAACATTCACCTGAAGTCCAGCTCATTTTACAATTTATTAACGTATGTATTTATACTACTCTTTTATCAGGTCGATCACTATAAATGATGAAAACATAATGGCATCGCCCCTCTCCGTAAGTCCAATAGACGCTTGTAAGTCTGATACAACGCAGTCAATATGTCTTGATTCTCATCCACGATCAAACGTGTAATCGTTTTGTTCGCGCGAATGTTCCCGAGCAAGATAAAGTAAGTATGATACAGTAAGTCTGCATTGCTCTCAATCACAGCATAGTCGTCCTCGTCCTCAATTAATGCATGCAATTGTAGGCAAATCGAACGAAACGTATCCGGGGGTAAAAACCGATGGACCTTGCGACCCTGATAATCCACAAACAAATAACACAGCATCTGCCAAAACGGCTTCTTTTGTCTATAAAATGAAGGATTAGATACCGCAGCCGTTACTTGCTGAGGGTTCATTGTCGTGCTAAACGAATTCATTGTAGTGCCACTGAGTGGATTTGACGAAAGTACACCAGTTTGTGATTGATTTAGATTTTGGCATGGCGAAAATGCAGATGACGAAGACATTGTCGAAGAACTTGATAACATTTTTATATTGCTTTATTCACTCGTATGTAATTGAAAAAAACTTATGATTTAAGTATGATTAGACAACACTCGCTGGATAACGTAAAAGCCGTCCCACCAATACGAAGGCATTACACTGTGACGATGAAAAGTAATAAGAAAACTTCCTTAAAATATAAGAGTTGTATTTTTATGGTATGCCTTGCCTTGAATAATATCATTCAAACGTCTAGCCTTGTGTCTATATGCTGGGTCCGTGGAATTTAGACAATCTAGGCTTCTTTTTGCCATCGCCACCCTTTGAATTTTCTCTTGTTCCTTCATGTGCTCCAGTCGTTCTCTCTTCCTATCTTCAAATAGTGATTGAAGCATATCTATATCTATTTTTTTATTTATAATCACGCTGATTGGGGTTTCTCCTGGATTATTGAGGTTCATGAGTTCTTCGCTGGCGATGAGGTCACGTGCTGTCTGAAGGTTCGCAAATCTTTTCTTGTGCCATCTGCCGCGATTTGTACTGTCTTCCCAGAATTCGTCAATAACACTTTGCTCAATTTCTCTCTCATTTTGCTTGCTTAAGGTAGTGTTTACTTTGCTGTTGCTATCGCCAAGGGGTTGCCCACTCGAGCTTGTGGCACTCTTGCTTCCACGTACAAATTGACGGTACTCGGGTGTCTTTGCCTCTTGTCTGGCTCTTTGTTCTTCAAATTGACGCGCTCTTAGTCTTCGTATAGCTTTCATCTGGTCTTCCTCCCCTTCATCGACTTCGTCCTCATCACTAGAATATTCGTACTCTGAGTCACTCATTGTACAGTTGTATGTTAATCTTATATACAGTAAAGATTCAAATGTCTGGGCACATATTCTTATTATATGATTTGGCAATCTTTTGTTTGAACTTGAATTGTCTTGAACCCAATTTGTATTTGACAAGTTTGACTTTGAACCCGTTGTAGCATACCGATTTGATTTGTGTTTGTACGAACCATTGGATGGGGCATGACTTGATCAAAATATGTTGACCAATCTTGAGCGATTGGCCACCACTCTTCGAGTGGCAATTCAAGCAGAATTCTCCTTAATACATTTTCAGGGTACCACTCTTCAAGTGGAAATTCTATCATATTGTACAGCCAATATGTATTGTATCTGCCTTTTCCTTCTAATTCGTTTCCAAGTTTCCAATCCTTTTTTGTAATCGAAGTATATTGAGTTTTTCGTTTTGGCAACTGAAATTGCAATTTTGCAGCCGTGTTCTGCGAGGTTTGGATTTCTCGTTTCATTGTTGCTTTGATTTTCTTCACTTCATCGCGGCACCATGGGTCATATTTAGCCAATGATGTAATTAGAACACATGCATCTAATGATCTATTTGTACATTTGTCTGAGTGAGAATCTTCTAGAGGTAAGAACCACCCGAAGTCAAATTTTTGGAAAGCATGTGGTCGAAGGTACGGATTGATACATGAGAACCCAAAGTCTATAAAAGTGACTTGATATGTACTTTCGTCAAACCATACGTTTTCACTGTGAAGATCTCTGTGCATAAAGTGATGATCTCTTTGTAGAAAATACAATGCCTTGAGTACATGTGCTAGAGCGACCACTAAACTATGTCCGCGGTATTGTAATAGTTCAAGGCCCCTACAATATTGCATGCACAATGATGTTTCTGTGTTTTCTTGATTCCTTTGTAAAAAGTAAATGTCTGGGACATGAATATGCTCATACATTCTGCATACTTCAGACATGTACGCGTGTATAATTAATTCATACCAGTCATCTTCTTTTTCGTGTAATTTTTTGATAATTGCGCGTTTTCCTTGATAGAAGACAAACGTGCTTACATCTTGTTTTTGGAATCCTGTGACGATATATGCAGTGTCAGTTCTAAAGTTTCTTTTCAGTTCAGCATCGGGCATACGCACGCGTTTGCGAGCCAATTCGAATGTGTTCTGGTTTCGCAGTCGTTTCCATCTCCTAAATGGATTTGACACATTTCTTGTTGGAACCTTTTCTACAGGTAAGCAATCAATAGCAAACTGAGAGAGTCTCTCTTTGGCATCCATTCGAAACCTTTCGTTTATGCTATTGTTTATAATTTTTAGAACACGTGCATATATCTTTTTTTCTGTACTGGCATCAATATTGAACAAATTCCTACGTACTGGCTTTGGCAAGTAAAAAAATAATTCCATAGGTATCTGTAGTATCATCGCTTAAATACAACCCAGTTTAAATGTCTACTATATAAAGCCACAATAAAAAGTATAATGTCTGATTTGAAGGTAGAATTTTACATTGAGAAAATTTTAAGGGGCGGCACAGATCGTAACGATGGTCGACGAATGTATCTTATCAAGTGGGTTGATTATGACGACGAGGAGAACACGTGGGAGTATGAGGAAGATCTGAGGATGGATGGTCATGGCGCAGAGGTCGACGCGTTTGAGAAGAAACGGCTAGGCAAGGGAAAGCGTCTGCAAATGGATACGTCGTCCCCACCGGCTGCCAAGAAACAGCGTCAGGAAGGCTCTTCGGTATTTGGTACAGTTGCAAGTGCAACATCTGCAATTGTTGGTACTTTGTTGCGGGGTGCAGTAAGTCTTCTTGGATCAATTCTTGGTCCGATGGGATCGCAAGATACCAGGGAACAAAGAAGTAAGGCAGTGTTAGAATTATCGGACAGTCAATCTTCGTCGGATAGTGATTCTTCGTCAGATAGCGATTCTTCGTCGGACAGCGACTCTTCGTCGGATAGCGACTCTGAGGATGAAGACGACAATGACGGAGATGATTTGAGAGCACGCATTAATAGGCGTAGAAGCAAAGAATTAAAACTTAAATTCTGATTTATTTGTTTATATGGTAGCAATCTGTTGGAGAGACTTCAATTGTACTTTGGGCGTGTGCGAGTTTGACAATGCATTTCCTTTTGTGAATTTTCTGCAGAGTCCCAGTTTGGCCATTCGCCAATTGAATTTTGAGATCTTTCGGAGCGATGACGTCAAATATTTCAGACCAATTTTTGCGAATGGCAAACCAGTGATCAAAAGGTATTTGCGTTAAGATTCTTCGAAGAATCGCTTCTGGAAACCAGTCCTCTACTTCAAACTTTGACATATTGAATAGCCACCAATGAGGCCCATCACCTTCGTTTGTATCCGAATCCCACGGAATAAGTTCATTGCCACAGTACCAAGGCTGTCCGATATGTATTGTTGTGAATTGATTCTCTTTTCTTGGTGGCGACAAGTCTTGTTTTGCCATATAGTTTCGTGATCGCTCAATGAATGCTTTGTAATCGACTTTCATTTCTTCGTGCAGCTCGTGTAGCCATGGGTGCAGTAGAGAAGAGTATGCAATTAAAATGGATGAGTCGAGGGATCTGTTCATTTTTTGGTCTGTGCGCCAATTGTAGAATGAATCATCTGGCATTTGCCAGGCCAACTTGTGTTTTGTCGGGTTGAGCCAGCTCATGCCAAAGTCAATAAAGGTGACGACATGAGTGGATGGTTCGTAGTATATGTTTGTTCCGCTTAAATCGCGGTGCATGAAACGCGCATCTTCTTGTAATTGGTATAGTGCCTTCATTGTATGTGCCAGAGCGACTAGGATTTGGACGCCACTAAGACTCGATATAGGTCTGCCTGATACTCTTTCCATGCACATATATGTGCCAAATGTTTTACATCGCTGTAAGAACAGAATGCGTGGTATATTTATG
>VMHT01156255.1_pt1 | contig 28414 bp, 28 predicted proteins | sample 4693611 | NCBI WGS metagenome assembly VMHT01 (sample SAMN12280063, study PRJNA550983) | marine metagenome | isolation source: seawater sampled from same location over 5 years 0.02-0.2 micron viral filtrate | place: USA: collected off the coast of southern California halfway between the port... ... | reverse complement strand
GTAGAAAATTATTATCAAGCATACCAAACAGCCAGCAAGAAATAGAGGTGAGATTTTGAGAGTGCTAGTTACGGGTGGAGCAGGATTCATTGGCCACAATCTTGTCAAGGCATTACTCTCAAAACAACACCAAGTCAACGTCCTTGACATTACTTCAACCGATGATAGTAGAGTTGAAGCGCTTGTTAAAATGGGTGCAAGTTACTATCAGGGGGATATTAGGGATGCTAACTCAATCACTAAAGCTGGTCAAGACTGCACCCACATCGTTCATCTCGCTGCTCAAACATCAGTCCCTGCTTCCGTAGAAGACCCAATCCTCAATGATGAGATAAATATCATCGGAACTCGAAATATAATCGATTTCATCAATTCGCACGGTATCAACAAAATAGTATCAGCCTCATCAGCAGCAGTCTACGGAAACAGCGACCAAATGCCGCTGGTAGAAGAATCTGCAGGTGATTGCCTCTCTCCGTATGCTGAATCGAAGTTCCAAAATGAGTCAGACCTTTTCAATTTAGTAAATGACAATACAGGAGTACATGTCCTACGTTTCTTCAATGTCTATGGACCAGGTCAGGGAACTGACTCAAATTATGCCGCGGTAATACCTTCATTTGTTGAGAAAATAATCTCTGGTCAGTCTCCAACGATTTTTGGTGATGGCAGTCAAAGTAGAGATTTTGTTGAGGTATCGGATGTTGTTAGCTTAATTTTGCAAATTCTAGTTGATGAAAGTGGTGTGCAAAACGATGTATACAATGTTGCAACACAGACTGAAACATCAATATTGGAACTTTTACAATTAATTTCGAAATCAGTCACAGAGATTGATGCATCTATCCCTGTTCCAAAAGTAAACTTTGAAGGTAAGAGAAGTGGCGATATAGACGTCTCACTTGCTGATATTTCCAAAGTGAAATCAGCGTTTAACTGGCAACCTAAACGGTCGATAGAAGAGGGTATTGCTTCTCTTGTAGCATTTGAATTAGGGAGTTGAGATGATTAAAATCCTCTGGTTTTCTGCCAACTCAGCAGATGATATGTGTTTTACATCGCAACGAGAGTTGGCTCAAGGGCTAATGCAAAATGATTACTCAGTCCAATTCATCAATAAAGATCAAGTAAATTCTCATTCAGACTATAATTGGAATCATGTTAGTATTGGATACACAGATATTGCCGGATTTAAGGCATCTTCACTTGGAAAAAACATGGCTAAATGGTTGAGTAAACAAACAATTAGTGATGCCACGATAGCAGTAGTTGATTGGCGATTAATTGCCAAACTCCACGGCCAATTGACTGACAAAAACATACCTTGGATTTTGTTAGATAGAAGCCCGCCAGCAGATTATGGTATTTTGGCTAAACTTCAGTGGCCTGTATGGCGAAAAGCCTGGAAGTTAGTGAATAAATCGCCTAACTCATGCGGAACAGTAGTTTCATCTAGCCACCAGAAATTTACTATGGATAAAAATCAAATCTCAGCAAATAAATTATTTCAAATTCCCGCAGGTGTTGATTTGGAGAAATTTTCCCCAGCCGATTCAACTGGTAAATTACGGTTGATTTATCATGGCAGATTAGACAAACATAGAGGTGTCTTAGCTCTGCCAATGTTAGTAAGAAAAGCCATTACAGCTGGTTTGGAGATTAGTTTGAAACTTATTGGCGATGGTGATAGTTTCTCCGATTTGCAGAAAATTGCTGCCGAATTCGACGAAATTACGGTTTTTCCAACCATGTCAAATGAAGCAGTGGCTAATCACCTAAAGGAGTCAACAGTTGGCCTTTTGCCTATGCCAGAAACCGATATGTGGGCAATTTCAAGTCCATTAAAGCGAAGTGAATATTGTGCAAGCGGTTTGTTGATTTTTGGAATTGATCACAACGGTCATCGTTTCGATGGACATCAAAAACCATGGATGCGATTGGTTCCTCAATATGATTTTCATGATGAAGGAGTAGAGTGGTTGTCGGGACTCAGTCAAAATCAAATTAGCGATTTATCAAAGCAATCTAGGCAATATGCAGAGGAAAATTTGAGTTGGGATGTGTCGGTTAATTCTTTGATTAGTGCCATTCAATTTGTCAATGAATCATAAATTTCCTGCCAATTTTGTTTGACAGAATCAATACTAAACCGCTGTACTGATGAGTTTATCTCTGCTCTGTCCGGAGGATTATCAAAGATTTCTACCGCATTCTTGAACCAATCATTGAGGTCGTTATATTTTGCAGGAGTTACCGATTTTGGTAGGTCAATGATTCTATCACTGACTATACATGGAGTGCCACAAAATAGAGCCTCGAGCATTACTAGAGGCTGCCCCTCATACTCTGAAGGTATAATGAGCATACTGGAGTTTTGAATTAGGGATAATTTATCTTCCTCAGTTACCCATTCATAACATTCCAATCCCTCAATATCGAATTTTCCTGTTCCAGTCATTTTCATGACAATACTTGAGTCATATTCTCGTCGTAGTTTATTCAATAATTTGATGGCAAAATCATGACCCTTTACCTTGTCATATCGCCCCAAAAGGAGAATTTGTTTTCGGCTTGACGCATTATTTTCGAACAATAATTTCGGGTCCACAGGATTATTCACTACAAAACAATCACCGATTTTACTGCTCAGTTCAGCCTTCCAACCATCATTTAGGACTACAACCTTACAATGCTCAGAAGAGGTCAAGTCACGGAATTTTTTGCTTTTATTTGAGTTAGAATTTCCTAACCAGTCACTGAATTTACCACTATGAATATGAACGATACAAGGGATTGAGAATTGTTTGCATAATTCTACATATCGAGCTTTCCGCTTCCAAGACCAATCTGCAGCAGTATGAATGTGGATAATTTCTGGTTGATTGTTACTAGCAAGCAGTTTGGTTAATTTCTTAACCATGTTTCTGTGGTAGAAATATTTGGCTATCGGATTACTATCAATGTGTGATCGCCATGTTTCAGCAATCCAGCCTTCTGGTGGATTTTCCGACAGAATTTCAATTACTTTTGCCATGCCACCAGGAGTATTACACGGACCAACATGCAATACCTTGCGCATGACTGTGCCTAACTATGTGGTTTCAATAGGATAGTGGTCAAATGTACTCTAAAAACAGTATAACTGTGGGAGAAGTAATATTGCAAACATAGTTGCGAGAATCATGTTGTTAGCGGCAGCCGCAACCGAGATAGTGCTTGGTGCATTGGTTGCGCTACCTCTATTGATTTACAAGAGCAAAGCAAAACGGTGGAATCGTCTAGCATTGGATTACCCTAAAGAATCCCATGAAACCGAATTAATGATTCTATTACCGATTTGGAATGAGAGTTTAGTCGTTGAAAAGAAACTAAATGATTTGAATCGAGACTATCCGTTCAAGACATCATTACTCGTTATTGACTCAGCATCTTCTGATAATAGTGTCGAGAAGGTAAAGCAGTGGATTGGAGAAAATTCCACAGTATTCTCTGATACTCATGTCATTGAGATGCCGGAAAGATTGGGTAAAACCAGCGCAGTAAAACTAGCTCTTGAAACTCTAGTTCAACAATCATTCACTGGTTTGGTATTGATGACTGATGCTGATGCGTTAATCAGTAAAGGCACAATCAAGCGGTTACATGGCTGGTTTAGTGACCCAACAATCGGAGCAGTAGGCAGCCGAGCCAATCGCCAAACAAATCTACACGGCGAGAAAGATTATCGCTCGTTGTATGAAATGTTGAGAATAGCAGAATCGAAGCGGGACAGTACGCCGTTTCTCGAAGGTTCTTGCATGATGTGGCGCCACGGCTCATTTCGTCCAGATGATTTGCTTATCGAATCGAATGCAGATGATGCTCAAATTGCTTCTTTGATTCGATTCGGTGGTTTACGTAGCATCTTTGATGAAGATGCTTCATTTATTGATTTCGCACCTACAACAGTTGAAGGGCAAAGTAGACAAAAAGTAAGACGTGCTCAAGGATTACAAAACATACTCGATAAGTTCCCCAAGCAACACAAGTTACCCGATGAAGGTCATTTCTCAACAATTTTCCGAACTCAGATGTATTTTCATTCAGTTGTTCCAGTGATGCTATTTCAGATTGCTATTGTTGCAACAATCAGGTGGATATATGTTAGTGCCACTAGTATGCCTGTAGGCTATGAGGCCGTCTTACATGCTATTCTCTCGTTCACGGAATTGCTCATGTTAGTCTCCTGGTTAACTTTTAGAAATGGTATAAAATTACCATTACTGACAACGATTGGTACTCTTCTAACAAGCTTCGAGTATCTATTAATTGCCCGGTACAGGAATTCCTCAGGCAAATTATCACATAAGTGGGACCAACACCGCGATGTTAGACAATTAATGGATAAATTTTGAAATTAAAAAAGCCCCCCCGGAGGCCGAAACCTCCGGAGGGGCAGTTATATTCCGCAGAATATATCAGTTCATAATCCAATTAACGTGTGAATTACTTCACTCGACGTCAACAACAGTTGTGTCAAGGGTTGTTCCCTCTCTGTTGTTTAGAACGTTGATGGTAATTGTGCATGTACCAGATGGGCAGTCAGTGTCGATAGTGATCGCTTCACCAACGTTCCATGCTGTCTCATCATCAGTGTCTGTGGATGACCAGCAGTCAGTGGTTGTTGTTGCGTCACATGCTGGGATGGTGCTGGAAGCAGCTCCATCTACACTAGCCTTGATGGTAACGGATGCCCAACCAATGTCGGCACCGTTGTCCATGGTCATTATTACTCCGCCGTCAGATCCTGGTGCATCTGCTCCACTGAAGGTGTATAGCTCTAGGCTACCGTCAGTGTTGCTTTCTGCTAGGTTAGCAGCCCATACGTATAGTACACCTGCTAGTACAACAGTGATTGCGACCATTAGAATGGTTGCAATAACTGGGCTTACAGCTTCATCATTTCTTGTTTCGTTCTTCATATTTTTGTCCTCCTTACCCGTAGCCGGGTGTATTCCTCCCACTGCTGGCGCCATATTTAATCCTGCTCCCAGTCAAATTCAAAAAACAGGTATAAATTCGCGGCACTGCGCGAAAGTGTAACAAATCTAAACTACTCTGCGAGTGGAGCAAATGGTTTGTAAAACAACAAAAAATAACATTTGGTGTTAGAAGAAAAAGAGGTGAACGGGTGAGAGTAAAGCAGAGGGGATGGGATGCACTCAACAGAACTCAAACAGCCCGTTCGTATCAATGCAAGCACTCACAGTTTATATTCGTCTCGGCTGTAATAGAAAAAAACCCTGTTTTACAGTAAAAAGTGCAGTTTTTTCTCAAAATCACTCAACAGTAAGTATCTCAGGACCACCTTCAGTGACATATACTGTATGTTCGAACTGACAAATATTGCCACCGTCTGCACAAGCTAAAACATGATATGTCTCTAAGAATCTGATACTGATTAACTTCTTAACCAACGCATTCCATTTACTCTGTCTACTTGCTTCATCTGCTTCTGGGAACGGTTTTTCCAACATAGGAAACGCCCATCTTTCAGCAAATGGAAGAGTAGAATATCGCTCCTCTAAATTTCTTGCTAACTGAGCGCCAAGTGGTTTCAATTGGCCTTTCGCTCTCGCTTTACGTGATGTAGTATTACCGGTTAATCGGTAAATATTCGAAGAATTTGATTTGCCCAGATTCTTGATCATTCCACTATTTCCAGTCGTGTTGAATGGTTCGATGGCATAGACGCTACCTTCCTCGACGACTCCTTTGAATCCTCGATTATCTGGTCCACAGGCATAAGATGGTACTGAGACTCCAGCATGTAATTCCCAGGGCTTTAATTGATGGCCACATAGATTTCTAATCGGTTGAAAGCCGGCGTCTATTGAGGGTTGAGCGGCGGCAGCTCCAACCTTGTACCAAGGAGTTCCCGGGTGGAGCATCTCTACTGCTGCATCTCTTGCTTCTTTGGCCGCCTTAATTTGTTCTGTATGATTATTGGTATTACCAACTTCAATAGTTAGTGCGTTATCTCCAATATGGCCTTTAATGTGGACACCGTAATCTATCTTTACGCAATCTCCTTTTTGTAACGTCATATCGCCATCCCACTCTTCTACAGGGGAGATGTTGTGATCTGTTGTGAAATGTGCCGCAAGGTCATTTACCGCAATTGTACCTGGGAATGCTGGCTTACCTCCATGTCGATGAATATATCTTTCAGCGGCTTCGATAGTTTCGTGAAGAGTTGCACCAGGGACTATTTTCTCTTTCATAGCCTCCAAAGTACGCCTGGCAACATGGCCAGCATCCTTCCAATACTTTAACGATAATTCCTCATCCATGTTTCCACCTCGTTGCGAGGTATCACGCCCTCTCTCATAATGCTTACCGTGTAGTCAGTTGAATCTACTGCTGGTTTTTCTATTGATACTATGGTGCTCGGTGCGCCACCAGGACAAGTGCCTTCAACAATACACTCACTATCCAAGCCAAGTGCTTTAGCAGCAGATACTGTGTCATAGTGAGGCTCTACACCACTATGGTTTGCACTAGTTGCGGTTATTGGACCGATTGTTCTAACTAACTCCAATGCTTGCTTATCTGACAATACTCTAACCGCAACTCGATTACCACCTAGCCTAGCGTCCAAAGTTTCAACTGCATCTAGAATTAGTGTGAGGCTCCCTGTTGGGAAGCCTTGGAGGATGTCTTCGGCCATTTTTGGTATCTCAACGAGAGGTTTTGCTTGTTCAAGGCTGGCAACACCTAAGCTAACAGGTTGACTTGCAGGTCTTTTCTTTAACTCAAATAAATTGTCTAATGCATGCTTGTTTGGTAAGCATCCTAGGCCAGGTAGAGTAGATGTCGGGTATACGACAACCCCATTGGATTGCAAGTTTTCAATGATACTATCACTAATTTGTGCCATGTCTTCTCCTCAAGAGTTAACAGTCCATTCCTCGACATGAAGTTTAGCAACTTCCCCGGCTAGTTCCTTATCCTCTGTCTTTACTAGTAGTTTGCCACTTGGGTACAATGTGAGGTCACAAGGTCCAGTAAATGTCCAGCATAGTCTATTTTGTATCCCAACAGAATAGCCAGCTGAGATAATTGTATTTCCCACCACTTCTAAATCAATCGATTCAATACCGTCTGGTACAATTTGCCAGGCAGCCCTGTTGCCGCATAACTCCATAACAAATCCGTCAGTCATAGAATCACCTTACATTGGAGGCCTGGTAGGTTTTTTTGACTTGGGTGGGCTAGATGGCGGCCCACTCGGTGGTCCAGTAGGAGGTTTACTTGGTGGTCCACTTGGCGGACTGGATGGTGGCCCACTCGGAGGCCCGGTAGGAGGCTTACTCGGTGCTCCACTTGGCGGACTGGATGGTGGCCCACTCGGTGGTCCAGTAGGAGGTTTACTCGGCGGTCCACTTGGCGGACTGGATGGCGGCCCACTCGGTGGTCCAGTAGGAGGTTTACTCGGCGGTTCACTTGGTGGAAGACTAGGTGGAGTGCTTGCGACAACCGGTTCTTCGACAACTGCATTTTCTGTTTGAACAGGCAATGGAGGAGGGGTTTCTGCGGTAGCGGGGGTTTCTGTTGACATATGGGAAGAACCACTAACTTGTTTAGAAAATGCGAGTAAATCTGACTCAGGAGCGTCAATTTCAGTCGGTTTTGCTGGTTCCGGATTACTACTAGCTACTGGTGTGCTAAGCAAAGCATCGTTTGCTCTCTCCCATGGCGGTACTCGAGGTGCATCTTTCGAATTTTCTACTTCTTTAGGCACACTGCCCGCAGTGATTGCAGTTGAGCCACCGGCTGAATTCTCACCGAAATAAGAGGTCATCTTGATACTCGAAGCATCGATTAGCCCACGTTCCTCAATATTACCGAAATCATCGAGGTTGCCAGTGAAAGCATCCGTGAACATTCCACTTCCAATCGCATTGTTGTACACTCTACCTTTTTGTGCTTGGTAGGTAAAATCATTCTCATAAGGGCCTAAGTCAGCTTCCACAGTAGACGATCTTAGCATAAATGTCCAGTTACCGCTTTGTAACGGAAACTCGAAGGTAAATTTACGAGTTAGCCCAGGGCCTAGCGAACTAATTCCTTCACTTGATTCTACTTTCTTATTGTCGCTGGTTTGGATGAAAATATCCAATCCTCCCATTGGCATTGCTGCTTCATTAGAGACCTCTACTGTAACCTGAATAACATCTTCATCATCATCATCAATTTCCATCGATGCAGATATTAGTCGGCATTCGATTGGTGAGGCTCTTGTGAAATGTTCATCGCCCATTGAGACCCTTCCTAGCATTAGGTACAATCGGTAATACTTGAAATAGATGTCTAATCGTTCTTTATCGTAATTTTGTTCTGGTTTCTACAGGTAAAGACCAATCGACTGCTGCAACAGTATGGTTCTTTTTATCGATAGACGTTCGATACTCAGCATCTTTTGAGCGAGCATCAAATGAATCTCTTAAACCAAACCATAGTGGTCCAATAATTGGTAGTAGATAGATTAGTTTTCCAACCGCCCTAGATCCCCAATGATGTTGTTCAAGTGCGGTGCCATTATCATGAACGATAGCAATTCGGAATGCTCTTTGGCCTAGGGAGCGACCGTAGACTCTACCAGTATATTTCCAGTATAACCAGTGCGAAGTCAACAAAATCGCCCAATTTGAAGAAAAGAACAGAATATATTCAGCTCCACCGGTTAACAATTCAAAATTAAGTAGATTCAGAGTTAGTTGTCCGTTGGTCAGGAATGTCAAGACTATCGAAATCAGCATAACATCCAACATAAATGCCGCAATTCTTTTCCAAATCGGCGCTATTAACATACCCTCAGGTGCGCTTGCGAGTACTGCTTGCGCTAGTGTGCCGCCGCCCTGATGTAGACTAACCGGACTTTCCGCCATGTTGATTGCTCAATGGCCTAGTTTGTCAATCTACGCATTAGTCTTGTGATAGATGCCAAGCGAATAAATTTCTCTCACCAACCCAGTCAAGCCAAGAATTCCAAGTGCTATCATGGCGTAGTGTGTTTGGATTTCCAACGATAATCAATCCCCGTCTCGCTCTTGTGAGTGCGACATTTAATCTTCGTCTATCACTTAGGAAACCAACTTCTCCAGTTTCATTAGCACGCACAGTCGAGAAGACAATAACCTCCTTCTCTCGACCTTGATAACCATCAACACTCTTTATCTCAAGGCCGTGAAATGGTTCACCTAAATCGCGTCCACCGGCCTGCTGGAATAAATCAGATAAGATTCTAACTTGACCATTATATGGCGTGATTACTCCGATGTCCTTAGTAGTCAAATCTCCTATCTCCAACAAGCCTTTGACAACGTTGAGTACTTTCGCCGCTTCAGCAAAATTTGACCGACTACTTCCCTCCTCATCTTGTAATTCAATCCCATCAACGGGAATAAATGCTAGCGGATTATCCCAGTCTGGCCAAAGTAATCCGCCAGGGGCAAGTCGCTCATTTGGTTCACAACCATCTTCCAATTTATTGTCATAAAATCTAGCACTCGGGAATTCCCTTATCACGGGATGCATCCTATATTGCGTGGTTAACATATGAGCAGGAATTCCGCATTTGTTCAATCTTTCAAATAGCGATTGATTGAGTCCTCCTACTTCGGCTCTCTCACTTATCACAGTTGGCGGTAGTTGTCTGTGGTCGCCGACTAAAATCAATTGCCTACACCCGCGAATTATTGGCACTAAGGAACTTGGCTCACTTGCTTGAGTGGCCTCATCAATTAGTACAATAGGGAACTTTCTATCTCCAAGAATGTGATGCCCTGCTCCTATGGTTGTAGCACAAACTACTTCTGCACTATCTAGTAAAGAGGCGATTACATTATTCTCAAGAGTTCGTATATCTTTGAAATTATTCTTGATATCACGGTGAGCAAGGCCCTTTTCTTTACCTTTCAATGAATTCAAATCTTTTCTCAGGTCTTCATTTTGTTGTTTGATATATTCGATTTCATCCTGCAGCGGATGTTGTTCTATTAGTGCATCCAAGGTGTTGTTCCTCAACGACTCTCTGACCTTAACAGGTTTACCAATTCTAACGGCATTAACTCCGATATTGACTAACCCCTCAAGTAAATTATCTACTGCCACATTTGATTCTGCACAAGCGAGTATAGGGCCCTTGCCCGTTTGAGATAGTTGCTTCAATAAGTGAACCGCAGTAAATGTCTTACCTGTGCCGGGAGGGCCTTGGATAAGACTTAGTCTAGAGTTAATCGATTCACTAACAGCATTTTTTTGAGATTCGTTCAAGGAATTATCTATCGTTGTTTGATTTAATCGCGTTTTGCCCTTTATTTCAGGCGGCCTAGCTGCAGATGTAGCCGGGTCATGTAGGGATGCAAGAATCAAGTCTCGCAGCGGAGTGCCTCCTGTAGATTCAGTTGAATGAAACGCAATTAAGGCTTCATGCATCCGATCATGAGCGATTCGGTTAGCCCCTTTGTCAATTCGCCATCGACCTTTTTTCAAATCCTTGGGCTTTTCATTTACCACTACTCTAATTCTAGTTGGCCCCCTGTCCAATACAATCCCTTCGTAAACTTTCTCTCCCCAAGGTTTTGTTCTGGAAATTAGAACTATGTCGCCGTGACTAAATCGATGTGGAGGCAATCGATTTCTATCTACCTGTTCAAAAACGATTATTGGATCGCCGTAGAATCTACCCTGTCCTCGACAGGTTAAGTCAAACAAAGTCAATCCAGCACTAACCAATTTTTGTTTGTTCCATTTTTTCCAACGCTCTTCCACCATTGCGGTTTCATCATCAAGCTCGATTTTGATTAATTCGGTAAATCTCTTGAAGTGTTCTTGCCCTTTTTTCCATGATATCGGCATTTCCTCTGCCAAATCTAATTTTGCATTGTCTTCTTTTGGCATTGAACTATCCATTCTGCGAACAGAACCCTTCTTTGCCATGGTAATCCCAACGTTTTCCACCAAATGATAGTGTTGATTGAAATGAATGATAACCTAACCGTGAAACCCTATCACTTAAACACTCAATCAGTCGCCAATAAATTGGTGGGTGTGATGTTTGGATGGCGGAAGAAGGACTCTTCTGACTTGCAGAACATTTGCCCATATTGTAGCACACCGAACGAAATTGGTAGTAAGGAGTGCAAATTATGCTACTATGATTTGACTGTTTCAGCAAGAGATCAACCAATGGCTAACCCCACAAGCTCGGAGTCTGACATCATGACAACCCTACTTGGTGAGGATGACACTACTGATGAAGAGGAGGATTATGCTGTTGAGGCGGTATTATCTCTAGATGAAGTGACGATTGATATTGACCAATTTGAGACCGAGGGCTCTGATGAGGGAGGCCAGTTTGATTTCATTGCCAGTTCAGGCCCTACTTTGTCTGAAGTGCAAGATTATTCAAAACCTGATGAAGTCGAACTATCTCCCGATGATGCACCAGAGAAAAAATCAGAGTTTATTGTCCCGGAGACTAATCCCCTTGATGAAGTTGCAGAGCCTGTGCACACCGGCCAAGGGTCGCTATTCATGGATTCAGACGATTCTGGTGACGATTTTAGTGATACAGTGGGACCAAATCAATTACGTAATATGGAACCTCAAGTGATTTCAGAGGATACTGAAGAGGTCACTATTTCCCTTGCCAGTGCAGTGTCCCAAGAAGAATCAACTGAAACACCAGAGTTGCCAGATATCCCCGATGATTCTAGTGATATGGCGGTGGATTCAACCCCAGAAATCCCAGATATTCCCGTAGATGTTACAGATGAAGTTCCAGACGAAACTCCTGTAGTCCCTGACATTCCACAGGATGTTAACATTGATTCGCAAACTGATACTCCAGAGTTGCCAGACATTCCACTTGATGACGATGAATTAACGAGAGACATTAGTGCGAACTCAAATGAAATAGCTCCTGCACCAACTCCACAATTTGACGGAAGAATTTGGCCTTGGCCGGCTAAGGATGCGTGGGACGAAAGGCAAGTTTATCGAGAGGTAGTTTCGATGCTCGAACTGATTAAGACCGGTAAACTTGCCCAAACCGCTCAACAGTTGGATAACTTAGGTCCCCATTTAGATGGTAATCTGGATATGCTGGCTCATATTGGTACTATTATGCGCTATCTTGGCCGAGAGGAACACTTGCAATGGATGTTAAAAATGGCCAAAATGACGTTCCCGAGCGACCCTAATGTTGCAAGAGCAATCACTCACTTATCATGAGGTTTAACCATGACTAAAACTCCACAACTTTCTGTCGATGGCGGTTTTTCTCTAAACCCATTGAGTAAGGTTGCTCTGACGCCTATCTTGAATGCCTTCAATGAGGACCCTGAATCCGCTTACTCTGCTCTACCTTGGTTGGATAAAAACAAAGAAATCCGGCAACAGATTAGAGATATGCTGTTCGATGTTGAATCCCAAGACGAGTCAGATGAAATCCACTTTTGGTCTATTGTCCATGATGAGAGCAAGGAGTTTGTCGGGCTCATCGGTCTTGGTGATGAATTACAATTACTTCATTCAAATTATAATTTAGGATATTGGGTCAGGTCAAAATATCGCCGTCAAGGAATAACCATAGGGTCAGTAAACACAATTCTTCAATGGTTAAATTCGCGCAATGAATTTTTCCGTATTGAAATCACAGTCCACCCACGCAATGCTGCAGGTCTTGCTACTGCTGCGTCGGTGTGCAACGGTTGGGATGGTGAGTTGGTTGAGGAATTCATTGGTATTGAAATTGGCAATCGCACAGTCCCCCACAGAATACACATAATTGATATTAATCGAGGTGGCGATAGTTGAGTCTGACCTGGTTGACTATTGACTGCGACGATTTTAGACACATACCGAAACATCACGGCCATCCAACACGCACCAAATCTCCGATTTCATCGAATGAACTATCGCCAGCATTTAGGTCAGGCATGAAAGGCTTTGTGGAATGGTTGGAAAACCATGACAAGCCTGTAACATTATTTGTTATCGCAGATTCTCTTGAAGATGAAGAATTTAGTGCCTGGTTAGCGGCTATAATCAACAAATTTAGTCATAGAGTAACCATCGGATGCCATGGTTTAGATCACAAATCTTGGTCAGCATGGCCTGAGAACCCTGATTTGTTCAAACAATCAATGGATGAAGCAATTAAGATTATTTCCGATTTTGCAAAAGGCAATTATCGTCCATGGTTTAGGGCTCCAGCAGGCTATATGGCTCCGTGGATGATAAAGCCTTTATCGGAATGCGGGATAATAGTCGACTCCTCGATTAATGATTCAATTTTGACTGGGTCTAAGTCAGGTAGGGGTAATACTTGGCAACAAGTTCGTAATGCTTGTAATGATGTAGGAGTTATCGAACGAGAATGGCTGACAAAATGGAAGTTACCAGTCAATGGGCCAGCCTTGACAAAGTTCCCACTTTCGGTAATTGCTAGATATGCTTGGAAAAGTCTCCCGAGAGTGATAACCCCGGATAATTTACTAAATGTCATCGAAGATAAAAATCAACCGGTAAGTACGGTATATTGGCATATTTTAGACCATTCAAGGAATCAAGGGAAGTGGCAACCCCCCATTCCTTATTCTATACTGAATCACTAAAAACCGCCAATTCAAGCAACCTATATGTTCAGTGAGTTTAATTGGAACAAACCCCAAACATGGCATCAAGCAGTCTCTTCAGAAGAATCAACGGTTCTAGAGAGGGCGATTTCAATATCGTTTTTCGCAGGTTTGACAGCATTGTGTGCCCAAATAGCCTTTTCAGTACCTTGGACACCAGTGCCGTATACATTTCAAACATTTGCCGTGCTTGCTACGGGAGTGTACCTGCGCAGAAATGATGCCTTCATTTCTGGGTGTCTTTATTTGGTAGTTGGGGCCTTTGGTGCTCCGGTTTTTGCTGAGGGAGGCGCCCAATTATTTGATAGTGGCAAACTGATTGCTAGCGGTGGCTATCTAATGGCATTCCCGTTCGCTTCGGCACTTGTTGCAGAAGGGCTTGACAGGTCAAGGTCTGCTGGTGTTGCCGATATCAAAGCACAGCTTATTTGCTGGACATTGGCAATGATTCCAGTTTATGTCATTGGAACTCTTTGGTTAGCGGAATCATACTCAGTTGATTTCGCTCAGGCGTATGAATGGGGCGTTGAACCATTCTTGATTTGGGACTTTGCCAAAATCGTAATTATGGCTTTGGTGACTACTAAGTTTTGGTCTTATTCTCAACCAGAGTGAAATTCTCTAGGGCTAGGTCATTATCTAATTTCACTGCTTTTGACTTTGTCTAAGCCTTGTTCATTAAGTGCCCTAAAACACACCTGCACTTCTCAATGAGATGAGTGCAATAATCCCACAAACTATGTAGATCAGAATTCCAATAGGGCCTCTCTTGAATTTTGATGACGGTTTGAATCCAAGAACCGGTTCTACTTTTTCTGCAAGGTCTTCTTCAATCTCTCTAATGGGCTTCATTTAGTGGCGAAGAAGGAGTGCTCTTATAATATAGTAATGATATCATATAGATATTATTATAATAGTGTGAATTTTGGCAGTAATCGGTGAAACAGTGGAAACCCAAAGCCCAGCAATGAATGAAATACAATTTAGAGATATAGAAATTAAATCCTTGAGTGGTTGGCTAGGGCTATTTATCCACTTGATACTAGTACCAGTAATCGGAATGGTATGTTTTGTACTTTATGCAGGAGGGCCAATTGGCATTGCGCTGGGGGGGCTTCTTCAACTTATTATTGCGATTCTATGGTTTGTTATGTGGAACTCTTACGTAGTAATCAATCCAAATGAATCTGCTGTGTGCCAATTCTTTGGCAAATATGTTGGTTCAGTAAAAACCGAAGGATTCCGTTGGTTTGTCAATCCACTATACGAGAAAACTAAAGTTATCTTCAGAATTAGAAATTTTGAATCTGCAAAGTTGAAAGTTAACGATGTTAACGCTAACCCAATTGATATTGCTGCAGTAGTTGTATGGCGAGTATTTGATGCTGCAGAGGCACTTTTTGAAGTAGATGATTATGAAAATTATGTGCAAATCCAAAGTGAAGCAGCGCTAAGAGCAATGGCTACTAAGTACCCATATGATATTATTGAAGAGAAGGACCTTGGTGGAGTTGCTCTTTCAAGCCACCAAGAAGTAGTGGCAACAGAACTTAGAGAATCGGTTCAAGCAAGGCTAAGCAGAGCAGGAATTGAGGTTTTAGAAGCTAGAATCAGCCACTTAGCCTACGCCCCTGAAGTTGCTCAAGCAATGCTGCGAAGACAACAAGCAAGTGCTGTGGTTGCAGCACGAAGAGAGATAGTCGACGGAGCAGTTGGCATGGTTGAACTGGCATTAGACCAACTAAGTGTAAAAGGTATAATTGAACTTGATGAAGATAAAAAAGCCACTATGGTCAGTAACCTATTAGTTGTTCTATGTTCAGAAACAGACACTACACCAGTAGTCAATACTGGATCATTATATCAGTGAGGAGATTTGAGTGTTCGCAAATCTGGATAATGGTGTACTTTGGTCAATTTTTGGCAATCTTTTCGGTCTAATTTTCTCTGGTGGGTACGCTGCCTACACTTTTATCAGGCAAGGGACACATGTAAGAGGAATCGGTTGGAAGAGTAAGGAAGAGTATCCAAAATCGTATTATTTCACCCTTGGGGCAACTTTTTTTGTAGCTCTAATTTCATTAGCTGCGATTATTTTTAGATTATACACATATTACTTATAGTGAGGTAGATTTATTTGGTAAGCAATACACAAGACAAAAGCAAAACAAATGATATGCACAAATCGAGGCGCGTAAAAATGACGAAAAAGAAACTACTTCTTCGGATTGACCCAACCTTGCACGACAAATTACGTAAATGGGCAGATGATGACTTTCGCTCGATTAATGCTCAAATAGAGTTTTTATTACAGAAAGCAATTGTAGAGAATAGACGTGATAACAATGATGCCTGAACAACAGCAAACCAATTTATTGGACGGCAGTCCAAGTGATTCAGCATCAATTCCGATTCAACAAAACGGTAGTGGTTTTTATGAAAAAACAAATGCTACTTTAGCGTTGGTTTTAGCAATCTTGGGAATTACATGTGGTACTCTTTTTTTGACGGTTCCAGCATTAATTATTGCCAGCAAAACAAGGGAAGTTACAGATAGAGTAACTTTTCATCCTGATGCAGAGATTGCTAAGATTGCATACATAACTGCCTTAGTGGGGACTATAATCCACGCTTTTCTAGCAATCGTGGGCATTGCAATTGTAGGCTATATTTTGCTAACTATGTAACTGGGAATTCCTGTTGCTTATGCACTACCAGGTGAATAAAATGAACCAGGATGAATGGGACGATTTTGTTATCCAAAAAATGAAAATAATGCCATTTTACGTGGTTTCTGTTTTCCTCTTTTTGATTGGATTATTTCATTTCCTATCTTGGGCATAAAGGACTGAATAAACAACAGCAGCACTTATCAGTGAAATTATCGATACGATTGCCAGAAAACCAGGAGTTGACTCTGATTCTTTATCATCATCAGAGGCTTTTGTTGCATCTATGCCTGTACCAACGATTACTTCGCCCTTCATTCCCATAGTGATGTGTGGTTCGCAAGCGTAGTAGAATGTGGTATTCTCGGTGAATGTGTATGAGAAGTCAACGGTTGCTGCTGCAGCACCGGAGTAAACCCCGCCTGCTAGTCTTTCATTGCTACCAATCTCGGCGATTTCTGCAACATTGTGTGGCATGTCTGAATCAGTCCACTTCCAGCAAACAGTTTCTCCAACGTTGATGGTTACTGATACTTGATCGTATACATATCCTGACTCGCCGAGGCCAATTGTTACGTCACAATTGTCCACTGGCTCTTCCACCACAGGCTCGTCTGCAGGTGGCAATAGTATTTTGTCGATAACATGAATAATTCCGTTGCTAGCTTCAACATCCGCAGTTGTCACGGTCGCTTCCCCGATGGTCACAGTACCATCGGTAACTGTGAAGGTAAGAGTATCTGTATTGGCTGCTTCGGCGGTCATGCCGTCTGTAACATTAGCGGCATCCACTGCGGCTCCAGAGATTACGTGATACAGTAGAATATCCTTGAGAGTTTCATTTTCAGCGTCAGTGTCGTAGTCTTCTAGGTTGACTCCGGCATCACTAAAGGCTTGATCTGTCGGTGCGAAGACTGTAAACGGCCCTTCGGAATTTAGTGTATCAACAAGTCCAACATGGCTCAATGCTGCCACTAAAGTATCGTGACTTTCGGTGCCATTAGCAACATCAACTATGGTTTCTTCATTCTCATCCTGTGCTTGTACTAATGCAAGTGTTTGAGCCAGGAATAGTGCGGCTAGTGTGATTGTCAACAATCTGTTCATAACAAAAAGGCGATTTGGCGCTCTTATAAACCACTGTAAATCTCACAATCTGTCTTCTTGTGTTATGTAATACCTTAGGCGATCTGCCATGCCATACAAAGACTCTACCACCCTAGTCTCTGGTTTCAGGTTTTTTTGTAGAATTGTTCTCGTCTCTTGATCGACCATCATGTCAAAACTTTGCATAAGATTGGCAAGTTTTCTTTGTAATCTGCCGCCGGTTCTGTCCCAATCCATAAGCAAACAAACTGATGCACCTCCAGCAGATTCGTTTCGGGTCCCATACGTTTCATACAGATGAGCGACAACTCTCTCAATAGGCCAACCTCGATTTAACACCTCTACCGGGCCAGTGAAGCCAAGTGCTAGTAATGCTCTTTTATCTCTGGGCCCTTCGATGATTATTGGCCAGTTAAACAACCGGTTTTTTCTTCTTGCCTCGCCGATCGCTTGTCCAGCATTGCTAAACCGCAACTCATAGTTTCCAAGGCCACTACCATCGTTGCGATTTTGACTTGCCATTTAATCAACTCATTCACGAGTAATTCCCCTTAGAATTAGGCGGCTGATAAACTGTGTCAATTTTTTGGCTCGGCGCAATGGCTTAAGGAAAAACTAAGGTTCATATACCATTAGTGTAAATGATGTACTGCTAAGCACCTTTGGGTGTTGCAAAACATTGAGCCAATGGCATTTTTCGACAAATGCTTAAGGGGTACAATATGGGCGCTCAATCAGGTCAAGTCCATGGTGGCAGAGGATACCGTTTTTTCAGTACTTTACGACAAATTTCTTTTTTGGGGAATTCTCGTTGGAATAATCACATTTGCATGGATGTTCTATGCAATGATTAGGTACCGTGCAAGCATTATTCCAGACACAACCGATGTCGATCATATCGTAGTTGGTTCATTCCCCGTTGATCGACATAACACTAAGGTGGAGGTCCTGTTCTATGTTCTTCCAACCATAATTGTTGTTTGGCTAGTTGTTCTTGCTCTAGCATCAAACACTGCAGTTTGGGTAATTCCGGACGAAGAAGAAGCATTCGATATTGAAGTCATTGGCCAACAGTGGTTTTGGGAGTTTGAATACAAAGATGAATTGACCTATCAAGACGACTCAAGAGTTTCCGGTATTGATGTAGTGTGGGGTGGTAATCTAACTGTCCAACACACCAGTAACGCTGATGCGACAAATATGACCGTCACCGTGAATGGAGATTCTACAACATATGCTCTAGACACAATAGCCGGATCGACGACGATAGATACCTCGTTCAACAGATTTGTTTCAGCGTCAGTATCGGTTGAAAGTGCTGAAGGCAATGAACTTCATCGTTGGGGACACATACCGATTAATCACAAATTATCAACTGCTGCAGGAGATCACTTGATTGTCCCTTGTGACGATGAAGTAGTATTGAACCTATTTTCTTACACATCGGACTACAGTCAGTTGAACAGTACTTATTGGGGAGTTCAGCACTCATTCTGGCTACCTGAGTGGGGCGTAAAAGAAGACCTTGTTCCTGGACTTGAGGGTGGCACAATGATGTGGTTCTTACCTGACGACCCTGGAACATTCAATATTCGATGTGCTGAATATTGTGGACTGGATCATTCAAAGATGATTGGCTATGTTGATGTCGTTTCTCCAATCCAGAACGGTGTAGAGTATTGTGATGCAGATACCGGAGTGAAGAAAGAGGGAGGTGCGAATTAATGCGCACCAGAACCATAGCCTTGCTATCAATAGTGCTAATTTCATTAGTGATGGTGCCACAGTTTGATGCTGCCCCCGGCGGCATTGGGTCTGCTGGCGATAACGGATGTTCATGTCACGGAGGGCCCTCATCAGATACTGTCGTCTCAGTAACAGGATTGCCCGAGACCTACAACTCCAGCGAGACCTATACGTTTACAGTTACAGTCACTAATGACGTGATGACACTACACAATGATGGTAGTACAGAGGGTGCAGATCCATGGAATGGCCGAGCTGGCGGTTTCCGAATTTTGGCATCAAAGGGAACGGTAACTTCAGTTGACCCGAGTCTCGCACAAGAAATGAATGGCGGATTAACCCACACTGCAGCAGGCAATGCGGTAAGAACATGGGACTTTGAATGGACTGCCCCTGCAGACGATTCTAAGTTCGTAGAGTTCACAATTTACGGAAACGCAGTGAATGGCGGTAATGGTTTTAATGGCGATATGTGGAATAGCTATGAGACTACCATTGCAGGAATTGCAGCAGGTGAAATGGCGCCAAGCGTTAGAGCATTGGTTCTCTTGCTTACGGCCATAGCACTTGCTCTGGGATTAATTTTACTTGGTGTTATGTGGGTCTACTACTCTAGATCTCCTGAAACATTCAGTATCTACAATTTCTGGAGTTATCTGAAGCCGTGGCTTACCACTACTGACCACAAACAAGTGGGTATCATGTACTTCTTGTATGGTTTCTTCTTCTTCTTAGTTGGTGGCTTCTTAGCGCTGTTATTCAGGATTCAACTTGCTGTTCCAGAAAACACTTTCCTTACTGAGACAGAATACAACTCATTCTTTACCTTGCACGGAACTACCATGATTTTCCTTGCGGCTATGCCAATGATTGCTGGCTTCATGAACTATGTCTTGCCACTCCAAATTGGAGCCAAAGATTTAGCATTCCCTAGAATCAATGCAATGGGATTGTGGTTGTTGGTATTCTCCAGCCCGCTAATTTACACCGGAATTTTCACCGGCGAAGCTGCCGACATTACTTGGGTTATGTACCCACCATATTCATCACTCACTGAAGCCAACCTTGGTGAAGGTTTGTCTCAGTATGGTTCAAACATAGGAACAACCGCATTCTTGTCAGGTATGTTCATGCTTGGTGCATCATCAACCCTTGGTGGCGTGAATTTCATTACTACAGTATTCACCATGCGCGCCCCAGGTGTAACTTGGATGAAGATGCCATTATTCACCTGGTCGGTATTCGTCAGCGTATTCATGCTGTACATGTCCTTGCCAGCGCTAATCATTGGCCTAGTATTCTTATTATTTGACCATACAATTGGCACGGTATTCTTCACTAGTGGTGGCGACAGCCTACTATTCCAGCACTTGTTCTGGTTCTTTGGTCATCCTGAGGTTTACGTGGTTATTATCCCGGCTTTTGGTATCGTTTCAGAGGTACTTGCTACAAGCGCAAGAAGATCTATTTTCGGTTACAAGTCAATGGTCTTCGCAATGGCAGGAATCGGAGTAGTTGGATTCATTGTGTGGGGTCACCACATGCTAACTTCTGGTATGGATGCCTTCTGGCGTGCTGCCTTTATGATCACAACCATGGCGGTAGCGATTCCAACAGGGGCGAAGATTTTCAATTGGTTGGCAACTATTTGGGGTGGCAGCCTAGTAATGAAAACACATACACTATGGTCGCTAGGCTTCCTAGTAACTTTCACCCTCGGAGGCATCTCTGGAATGTTCTTCCCAGTCGCAGGTCTAGACGTTCACTTCCACGATTCATACTTCGTTGTCGCTCACTTCCACTATGTATTCATCGGCGGTACCGTCTTTGGTCTGCTCTCCGGTGTGTATTATTGGTACCCCAAGGTTACCGGGCGAAAGCTCAACGAAACGCTCGGACTTTGGCACTTCCTAATCGGGTTCTCTTCATACAACGCAGCCTTTTGGCCAATGCACAAACTTGGAATCATGGGTATGCCAAGAAGAACCCACTCATACTTAGAAGAAACAGGCTTCGCTGAATACAATATGGCAGTGAGTATCTTTGCGTTCATATTCGGCTTGAGCCAACTCTTGTTGGTATGGAACATCTTCTCATCTGGCCGCAACGGTGAGCCAGTTGGTAAGGATCCATGGGGTGGATGGTCTCTTGAGTGGTCTACAACATCACCGCCGCCAACCCCTTCATTCCATGACATCCCAACACAGGGTGACATGAATGAATTATACGGCCATCACCATGACACTGGCGACAAGAAATCGGTCGCTGAAAAATTATGGAAAGCCAAACCAAAGGGGGCAGAAGAATGAGCGGTCATAACAACCATGTAGAAAACTCGGTATGGGGTCGAGCAATTCTAATGGCTGGAGCAATATTGACTATTGGAATAGTTGCTTTTGCCGCACTCGGCTTAGGTGTCGGTAGCGTTAAGCACGATACCTATGATGATGCCAAAGCTGCATACTATGAAGCCATGGATGACCCTACAGTTAGTGAATCAGAATTAGAGCACTTACATCATGAGGAGATAGATGCTCACCTATCTTACCTTACTTATTGGGTCGCTGGAATTACCATCTTAATTATCAGTTCAATATATGCTATATTCTTGGGCATTGGCGGTTTCATCAATCTTATACAACCTCAGGAAGACCACCATGACGATCATCATGATGACGATCACCATGAAGAACATCACGGCTCAGCATCACCAATTATCTTCTGTTTTGGTGTACTACTGTTCTTGATGGGCTTCCCAGAATTTGTTGAAGGCCTCCGTGCCCTGATGTCTCAAGGCGGCACCTTTGCTGCTGGCGACTTAGTGTTGAGTACACTTGGTCTAACCGTCATAATGATTGGTGTGGCAAATTGGTGGCGTGAAGACTTACCATTCATCGGCTATGGCGAGCAAATTGCCACTTCAGCACCGTTTGAAGGAGAGCACATCAGAAAAGCAGGTCTTTGGGTATTCATAATGTCTGAAGTAATGGTATTCGCAACATTCTTTTCATCCTACTTGAGAGTTCGAACAGAATGGTGTACGAAATGGGCTTTCGATGAAGGAAAGTGTTCAGTAGGGGCCACAGAAGGAGACATAGTTCTAACCGCTTCAGATTATCTTCGCCCGGGTGGTGCAGCAGGTACTGGTGACTTTTGGACCATGCTACCTGGTGCAGTGAACACCTTCGCTTTGATTATTTCATCCTACACCATTGTTCTTGCATTGAAGACAGCCAAGTCAAAGGACTGGGAAGCACCAAAAGGTGTCATGCGATATTTGATGCCGGACAAGAAAACAGCCGTGCGTAATTACTTAATTGCAACATTACTACTTGGGTCGATGTTTATCGTTCTGAAACTTGTTGAATGGAGTCACCTTGTTGCTGAAGGATTCACGGTTGGAACTGTTCAAGGTTCAATTTTCTACGTTGCTACTGGAGCGCACGGTTTGCACGTATTCGTGGGTTTGCTGATAATGCTATATCTGGTATTCAAGGCTGACACGATAGGTTATGATGAGGACAATGGTCAAGGAATCGAATATTTCGGTCTTTATTGGCACTTTGTTGATTTGGCTTGGGTAGTTATCTTCCCAGCATTCTATTTGTATTGAGGTGATTAAGTGGGAGAACATGCAGCAACAGGATTAGAAAAGTGGCTACTTGACAAAACAGGAAAAGACATCTATTTTTGGAACTTCCAAGTATTGATGTTCTTTACTTTGTTCGAAGTAGGAGCAGTATTCTTTGAGGTAATTCCAGGAACTGAAATCGCAATTACTCGATTCATGGTATGGGGCATCCTCATCGTCGTTGGAATAATCAAAGGTTACGGAATAGCAGCATACTTCATGCACTTGAAGGGCGATCCAAGAATTTACACTAGAACGGCACTATTTCCAGTGTTATTCGTTCTGCTAATGCTTTGGGGAATTGGCCTTTCTAACCCGGAAGCAGTAACGGAACTACCATCATGGTGTACGCCAGATTGGGATTACGCAACAAAGAGATGAAGGATTGATATAACTCACTCTTCAGCATTATCTAATGTCAAGAAAGAGTATCATTACCGCATTGGTAATTTCGATGTTTTTGGTTTCGGTTATACCGACCGCAAATGCCTACAAAGGATACCAACTATCTCGAGGACCAGTTGATGATTTTACTCTGACCAACCAAGATAACGAATTGATGAATTTAACAGATTTCCGGGGGGATGTCGTTGTTGTTGCATTCATTTTCACTAAATGTCCAGACGTATGCCCAATTATCACCCAATTATTGCGTTCGGTTGATGAAGGATTGACCTCAGAGTATCAGGAGCATGTATCAATAATCTCAATTAGCGTTGACCCGGAGTACGATACTCCTGAAATGCTCAAAGATTACACAGAATTGCATGGAGTAGATTGGCCCCATCTTACAGGCGACCCAGTTGAAATGGAGCCGATTTGGAGTTCTTTTGGCCTAGTTGTTCAAAAGAATGTTATTGATGCTCATTTGGGTGAAATAAATGGTCACCAAGCCGAAGACTCAACTCTAATGTTTGTCAACAAGTCTGGTGTGGCAACTGAATTAATGAATACGCCAACTGCATGGTCTACGACCAAATTTGCCGCAGCTGAAGCAGACTGGGAATTGAATTACTCTACTCATCCAGACTTCGGAACTATGCTAAGCGGTATTGAGGGCGTTGAGGCACCTGATGATTATTCATGGTGGTGGAAGCTAATGACTTACAACAAAACTTCCGAAGGCTGGGAAGATTCCATGGTTGGAGTTGATTCAGTAGAATATCCTTTGAGTAAGAATGTCGCATGGGTTGCGTCCAATGCCGACGATTCACTACTTAACGCCCCAGATTTAGATAATTCATCAGTATCAGTAATATTCCCTGATAATACCACTGCTCATCAGCAAATCACCAATAATAACGGATGGCACCTAACTAGTTCAGCGTTTGACGGTTCCGGAATCAGTTTTTCAGCACCTGATTCTCGGTGGGGACATTACCTTGAATCCGTTGCTGATGAAGATCCAGCAGATGATAACTATAGTTGGTGGTGGGAACTACACGAATGGAATGAAACTGCGATGACTTGGGAAGCAAGTAGTGTCGGTATGGATTCAATAGAAAATCCATCTTATCTAGCGTGGGCGCCAAATTCTACTGAAGACTCTACAATACCAATGCCTGGAGTATTTGTTGAGGATGATGACGTAGTTTGCGATGGTTACGGCTGGGAAATGGGCAGTGGTGCTGGTAAACACTGCATGTGCGATGAAGGCTATGAATGGCCCGAAGACACTATGCTGTCTTGTGTTCTTGCCGATGTTGAGGAAGAGTATTATGTCGGGCATTCTACAACAACGCTTATTCTTGATACCCAAAGGAAACCAGTTATTGCTTGGACTGGAGATAGTTGGCAGCCTGAAGAATTCATTGAAGATATTGAAGCCTTAGTTCAGGATGAAGGTTTAGTGGATGTAGAATCATCAGGAATCCCGGGCTTCATTGCCGCCATTGGTGTTGCAGCAATATCACTTGCAGCCATTAGAATTAGCAGGAATAGCAACGATAACGATCAGTAATTTGGCCAAAATATCCCGCCTTGACAAGGGCAAAAGACTAGAAAGAGGAATCATTGCGGTAACTCGTTGCAGAGATCGCATAGCCCGGTATTGCGGTGGACTTGAAATCCACTGTCGTAAGACACGGGGGTTCGAATCCCTCTCTCTGCGCCAATTTCAGACAAATGTGTATTGACCCATTTTGATGGAAGAGTTCTCAAACTAAATCCCCTTTAGACTCAATATGCGGAGGGCCCGACTCGCACTGCTCCTGGTCTGCACGATGTTTCTTGCAGGCTGTTTAGGGCCTGATACGGCTGAATGGGGTAGTAGCGGAATTGAGGTTGAAATCGACCGAAACCCCGCGACAGAAGCAAGTATTACAACCAATCTTGGGGCAACAAAAGCGACCTATGAGAGTCTATCGCCAGTAGGTTGCGAAGTTGGAGAGGATATCGTTACTGCCAAGAATGCCAGTGACAGAATCAAATTTACCGGGTATTTGTCTGCCAGCGTTTTGTATGACTCCCACGATCCAATCAATGGGGCCAAAAATATGGATACTGCTGTGACAGCAGCTGTTGCGATTCAAGCCATGTCAAATAGTGAAGCAGAGAACGTAAAAGATGGAGAAGGTGCACGTATCGATGTTAAACAGTGGAATATTCCACTAATACCAGAAACCAGAGCTGGTACTGTTGACTTAGATGAAATTGACAGTGAAACAGAATCAGATTGGTATGTCCTTGGATTAATCCCAACCACTGAAAATATCAATGACGGATTCCGCTCCCTGTCGGAGTGGCATAAACCGATTACTATTCATGGATACTTAATCAGTCCAACAACTGTCAATGGTTCAGCATTCACTATTGACGACAAATCTCAATCTAACGGTTATCATCGCAGCACAGGAAGTCTTGCTCACACAGTAGATGATAATTGTAATCTTAATGTTGGAATCAACAATATCCAATCGGTATATGTTCTAGTGGAAGAAATTGAAATTGATGGAAGAGTTGTAAGTTCGAATGGTAACGATGCTGATGAATGGAAACTCGGGCATGTATCATTTATTGGCCGAGGAGGCTTCATTACTTTCTTCATTATTGTCGGAATTGGTGGTTCTGTTGGTATGTTTTTGCTTTCTCAAATGATTGTAAGGCAAGGTGCTAAAGAGACTATGAAGACTTTGTTAGGCGATGAAGGTATAGCAAAAATAAAGAAAGTTGCTGCAGACCTCAAGCGAGACAAAAAATCCGGTTCAATCTCTCCCACTGAACGAAAGCGTCAGTATGAGAGGGAAGATAGAGAAGCAAGAAAACAGGAAAATCAAAAATCCAAGAAACCCACTAGGAAAGATGATGCGGGAATTTCAGGTTTTGACTTAGACAGTGCTCTATCAAGCGGTTCATCTGATGGCCCTTCAGAGTTTGGTGGCAGCTCATCCTCTGTAGTGGTAACCGAGGAATCAAAGAAACTGGAAAAGGAAATGTCTGAATCAGACGTCGTCGCAGGACCTGCATTTGGTCAACAAGACGTGTGGAATCCACCGCCAAAGCGCGATAGTGCACCAGTTAGCAATGTCGTCTCCAGTGAGCGAGCCCCAAAGCGTACCGAACATTTCTCAAGTGTCCGTCAAGATACCTCTCCTAAGCCTAAATCTGCTAAGGCACCGGTAAAGCGTCGAGCGGCAAAGAAGCGTAAAGCATCGCCACCTACACCAACAGAGACAGAGACAGAACATGAGGCAAACTCAAAGCCACAAACCTTTGAAGAAGAAGATGACTTTTCCGATTTCTCGTTTTGATCAACGAATAATCTTCAACGCACTAGGAATAACTTTCATCTTTAGCGGGGTTGAACCAATGTTTTCACCATCGACGTTGATGGCAGTTGGCTTTGGAGTGGATATTTCCAACGTTTTGAACCGATAATAATCTACCATTGGATGAAATACATGTCGTCCTTCCTTCTTCAATTGGCCGAAGGCTTTTAGAATCTGACCACGCTTCATCTTCTTCAAGATTCCAATATCCATCAGTCCGTCATCGAGGGTTGCACCAGGAGCTAGTGGCAATAATGAGCCACCAGTTTGACTATTCTGGATTAGAAACAGGGTGAAATCATCTTCAATTTCATGGCCGTCAAGTGTTAAAGTTGCGTGCCGTCGATTATTAGCCATGATAGCCATCAAGATACCAACATCATAGCGCATTGGGCCCATCCAACGCATTCCCTCAGCCTTGATAGTTGAGTCAACACCAAGACCCCATGTGACTAAATTTGCACTGTAGCGAGTTAATTCACCGTTTTCGTGTCCAGGTAGTCCAGCAACCATATCGACCTTAGCAAGGTCAAGGAACTGATAATTCCCGGCAACAATCCGTGAGACTGCTTCATCAGTGTCCTTTATTTTCAAGTCATTAGCCATCGAGTTTCCAGTTCCTGCTGGAATCAAACCAACTCTGCAGGTAGATTTTACCTGCATCAACCCGGTTATGACTTCGGATAAACTACCATCTCCTCCAACAACTGCGACCACATCAGTATCATTTGTGGCAAGCCCAGCAGCGAGTTCGATTAATTCACCAGAAAACGTGGACAAGTGCAAGTTGACTTCAAGCCCATGTTGTTCAAATGCTTCTTTTGCCTGTTGAGCAACTTTCTCGCCCTGCTTCTTGCCTGAAAAAGGGTTTATCATTAGGTGAATAACTTTGACATCATCGCCTTTTGCGATTTCCTTGGTGAATACTTTAGCGTAAATTGGGCGACGTACTCCCTTCTTTTTCTTAGTCGTCATGTCGGGCAAAAACTCGATTATTTCCGGTCCATTGCCACTTGAGGCCATATTACCCGATATGTGTTTGACGCATGAATCCTTTCCTTGGGATTAAAGCAAGCACTCAATTATGCAAAGCCACACGCTCCCATTGGTGCAGGCTGTGGAATGGAGCGAAGCAGACATTCGATTCATGACCCGCGCTATTGAGGTCGCAGAAATCGGGCGAGGCCGAGTTTCCCCGAATCCAATGGTTGGTTGTGTACTGGTCAAAGATGGCAAAATAATCGCTGAAGGTTGGCATGACCATCTTGGTGGCCTGCACGCAGAGCAGATGGCAATCCATGACGCAGAAAAGAAAGGCCATTCACCAAATGGCGCAACTGCATATGTTACCCTTGAGCCATGCAACCATTTTGGCCGCACTCCGCCATGCACTCAGTCACTTCTTTGGGCAGGCATCAAACGGGTCATAGTTTCGCATCATGATCCAAATCCAACGGTTCGGGGCAAGGGAATCCAAGTTTTGGAAGATGCCGGAATCAAAGTTGAAACGGGTCTGTTGGAGTCTGATTCAGCGATACAAATGCGGGAATTCCTGTACTGGTGTGAACACAGAAGGCCGATTGTTACGGCAAAAATAGCAGTTGACAAATACGGCTCGGTTGATGATCGTAGCCAGTCTGCCGGCCGATTTACTTCAGAAGGATGCTTAGATGCCGTTCATCAATTGCGCAAAGAATGTGATGCAATCTTAGTCGGTGTTGAGACAATCATCCGTGATGACCCTTCACTGAACATACGCCGAGTTCCTTCAGAGCGGCAACCTCTGCGTATCGTAATTGACCCGAATGG
>VMHT01022353.1_pt1 | contig 28429 bp, 38 predicted proteins | sample 4693611 | NCBI WGS metagenome assembly VMHT01 (sample SAMN12280063, study PRJNA550983) | marine metagenome | isolation source: seawater sampled from same location over 5 years 0.02-0.2 micron viral filtrate | place: USA: collected off the coast of southern California halfway between the port... ... | reverse complement strand
TAAGAAGAGCGCACAACTTCCCATTAGATTTAGCTTCAGGTGATGTATTACCAGTAGCTTTAACAGCTCCAGCTGTTAACGGTTAATTCGATCGAATCTATACTTATATATTATAAATTTTAAAATTTTTTAAAATTTATAATATATTTTAATTTTTTATTGTTCAAATATTCAATTTTAAACTTATAAAATGAAAAAAGTAAATATTATAATTTCTTTTTTAAAGTAAAAGAAATAAGCTATAATTTAAAGTAGTAATTAGTAAAATTATATAGAATTTATGTCTCATACAGTTAAGATCTATGATACATGTATTGGATGTACACAATGTGTTCGTGCATGTCCTACAGATGTATTAGAAATGGTTCCTTGGGATGGTTGTAAATCTGGTCAAATCGCTTCTTCGCCACGAGTTGAAGATTGTGTAGGTTGTAAACGTTGTGAAACTGCATGTCCTACAGATTTTTTAAGTGTACGGGTTTATTTAGGAGCAGAAACTACGCGAAGTTTAGGTTTAGCTTACTAATTTAAAAAAAGAATCTAAAAATTGATTTCAAATTTTTAGATTCTTTTTTTTTTAAGATAACCAACCATAACTGTGTAAACCTTTACCTAAAAAATTTACACCTAAATAACAAATCCAAATAACAAAGAATCCTAAACCACCTAATACTGCAGTTTTTTTACCTTCCCATCCTTTTGTAATACGTGAATGTAAATAAGTAGCGAAAACAATCCAAGTAATTAGTGCCCATGTTTCTTTTGGATCCCAGCTCCAATATGAACCCCAAGCTTCATTTGCCCAAACACCACCTGCAATAATTCCAATTGTTAAAAATGGAAAACCTAAACCAATAATTCGATAACTCCAATTATCTAAACTTTGTAATAATTTTAATTTTCCTAGTTCAGATATTTCATCCGATGGAGAAAATAATTTTGCCTCGTAATAATCTAACATCACATTATAAAGTGGTAATGAAGATTCATCAACTAATTGTAAATCAACATCTTGATATTTTGAAATTACTAAAAATAAAATACATAATAATGAGCCCATTATTAATGTGGCATAACTTAGCATCATCATACTAACATGCATCATTAACCAATTAGATTGTAAAGCAGGAACTAGTGGACTTGCTTTTTGCATATCTGGTGATAAAGTTAAATTTGCAAATCCAGTTATTAATAAAGCAACAGGAATTAAAATAGCTCCCATTAATTTACTTTTAGTTTTATTTTCAAGATATAAATAAATTGTTAATAATGTCCACGTTAAAAAAAGTAATGATTCATATAAATTACTTAATGGAAAATATCCAGCTATAATCCAACGTGATGCCAAAATAAAGAACAATAATAAATTTGCTATTAAAGAACTAATTCGACCAATTTGTAAAAGATTATTTGTTTGTTTAAAAAAAGATAAACTTATCCAATATATAGTCATTGAAAACAATAAAACCCCAAAAACGATATTAGATGAAAAATTTTGAATACTATCCCAGTCCATTTAATTTTTTAATAAATTTTTTATATAAATTGTTTTACATTATATAATTTTACTAAAAATCTTGATGATTTGTTTACTTTTATCGATAATTTTTTTCCTCTAGTATAAACAAAAAATTCTAAACTTTTCTATAATTTATTGGATTAAAATAATAAAATAAATCTAAATAAAACAACATAATAAATTTTCAAATCATCTTCAAAATTAAAATTGACATTCCTAATGAATTCCAAGTATTATATTTTTAATTTTGAGAATCGAATATACTATGTCAGTAACAATGAAATATGAAATGATGATTCTTCTTACTGAAGAATTCAATGATGGTGATTTAAAAACATGGGCATTTCATTACGCAAAAGCGTTAAGAAAATTAAATGCTTCAGAAATATCAGTAATTTCTCGTGGTAAACGTGACTTAGCATATGCTATTAAAAATCAAAAACGCGGAAATTTTATTCAAATTAATTTTTCTAGTCTTCCAAAGAATATTGAAAATTTTTCAAATAACTTAAAATTAGATCCAAATGTTTTACGATTTTTAGTTTTAGATAAAAATTAAATTTAAAAAATTTATAATAATTAAAATTATAAATTTTTTAAATTTACTTGAATTAAAGTAAAAGGTATGGTAATATATGAGTAATTAGATTATCCTCAGTAGCTCAGTGGTAGAGCAATCGGCTGTTAACCGATTGGTCGTAGGTTCAAATCCTACCTGGGGAGTAAAAACAAAAAATAAAAAATGAAAAATAATTTTGATAAATTACAAATTGGAAATAAATCATTTAATTCTCGACTAATGCTAGGTACAGGAAAATATCGAAGTGTTAACCAAGCTATTAGTAGTATCAATAGTAGTGAGTGTGATATTGTAACAGTTGCAATTCGTCGTCTTCCAACAAATTTAAATCATGATAATACAACATTTTTAAAATTTTTAGACTGGGAAAAATTATGGTTATTACCTAATACAGCAGGATCCCAAACAGCCGAAGAAGCAATTCGTATGGCATTTTTAGGTCATGAACTTGCATGTCAATTAGGTCAAGAAGATAATTTCTTTGTTAAGCTAGAAGTAATTTCAGATCCAAAATATTTATTACCAGATCCTGTAGGTACATTGAAAGCTGCAGAATTTTTAGTAAAAAAAGGATTTACTGTTTTACCATATATAAATGCCGATCCAATGTTAGCATTACATTTAGAAGATCTTGGATGTGCAACTGTTATGCCATTGGGTTCTCCTATTGGTTCAGGTCAAGGATTAAATAATTTAGCAAATATACAAATTATAATTGAAAATGCAAATGTTCCTGTAATTGTAGATGCAGGTATTGGAGCCCCAAGTGAAGCAACCAAAGCACTAGAAATTGGCGCGGATGCGGTTTTATTAAATACAGCCGTTGCACAAGCAAAAAATCCTGAAAAAATGGCTTCTGCGATGAATCTTGCAGTTCAAGCAGGTCGTTTAAGTTATCTTGCAGGACGAATGGAAAAAAAATATTATGCAAATGCAAGTTCTCCACAAGATAATATTAGTACTTTAATTAAACCATAAAATAAAAAATTGTTAAATTAGTAAATAAAATGTAGATTATTTTATTTACTAATTTAAAATAAATAATATTTAAGAATTTTCACTTGAAATATTTGTTAATTCATTTGTTTCTAAACTATTTTCAGAAGACTTAAGTAGCTCAGGATCAACATCAGTGTAATCAATTTCTACTTGAACATCATTTGTATAATCAACTAATGAACCATCACGTTTACCACGCTTAACAACTAGTCTAGTTTTCGGATATAATGGTGTCGTTAAACATTGTTGAGCTAACGTATCTTCTAATAATCGCATTACAGCTCGTCGTAACGGACGTGCACCGTAAACCGGATCATAACCTTCTTCAGTTAAAAGACTTCGAACAGCAACATCCACCTCTAGTGTAATATCTTTTTCACGTAATCGTTTTTCCAATTGACTAATCATTAACCCACAAATTTCCCAAATATCATATTTTGTTAAATGGTTAAAAACAATAATTTCATCAATACGGTTTAAAAACTCTGGACGGAAAAATTCTTTTAATTCATCATTTACTAATTCAGTTACTTTTTCAAAAACTGATGCATCTTTAATTGGTTCTGGTGTAGGTTCCCAACCAACGCAACCATCTTCATCAATTTTAAAAGCCGGTTTATTTTGTTTTGATTTTGGTTTAATTCCACTTTCTCGCTCAATAATTTTGGACCCTAAATTTGTGGTCATAATAATCAAAGTATTTTTGAAATCAATAACCCGTCCTTTTGAATCAGATAATCTACCATCATCTAAAATTTGTAATAATAAATTAAAAACATCCGGATGTGCTTTTTCAACTTCATCAAATAAAACAACTGAATATGGTTTTGTTCTTACAGCTTCTGTAAGTTGACCACCTTCATTATAACCAACATAACCTGGAGGTGAACCAATTAATTTTGCAACAGTATGTTTTTCCATATATTCAGACATATCTAAACGAATCATACTCTCTTCAGTACTGAACATATATTCAGATAATGCCTTTGTTAATTCTGTTTTACCCACTCCAGTAGGACCTGCAAAAATAAAACTCGCAATTGGACGATCTGGGTTTCGTAATCCTACACGAGCTCGACGAATAGCTTTTGATACTGATACAATAGCATGATGTTGACCAATAAGTCGTTCATGTAATGTATCTTCCATTTTTAAAAGTCGTTTTGATTCTGAATCAGAAATTTTTGTTACAGGTACACCTGTCCAACCCGCAATAACTTCTGCAACATCATTCTCGACAACTGTATCAACTTCTTTACGGGTTAATCCAAGTGCTTCATTTGTTAATGCTGCTTGTTTCATAATAGTAATATGAGTCCGCACTTCCATTTCATGATCTACTAATTGTTTCGCAATATCAAAATCATGTTCTTTAATACTTTCCTCTTTATCACGTAGTGTATCTTGTAATTCTTTTAATAACCGTTTCATACCTAATGGTAAACGTCTATTTTCTAATCGAACTCGTGACCCTGCCTCATCTAAAACATCAATGGCTTTATCTGGTAAAAAACGATCTGCAATAAATTTATCCGCAAGAATTGCTGCCTGTTCAACAGCTTTATCATGATAACTTAATGTATGGTGTTGCTCAAATTTTGATCGTAAACCACGCAAGATATCAATAGTTACACCTACACTTGGTTCATCAACACGAACTGGTTGGAAACGACGTTCTAAAGCAGGATCACGTTCAATATATTTTCGATATTCGTCAATTGTCGTTGCACCAATACATCTAAATTTACCTCGTGCTAAAGCAGGTTTTAAAATATTTGCGGCATCAACAGCACCTTCCGCAGCACCTGCTCCTACTAAAGTATGAATTTCATCAATAACTAAAATAACTGCTGCATCATTTTGTGCTTCTTCAACAATTCTTTTTAATCGTTCTTCAAATTCACCTCGATATTTAGTACCTGCTAGAATTGACCCTAAATCTAAAGCCATAATTAGATGACCATCTAAAAAATCTGGGGCTTTTTCTGTAAGAATTAATTGTGCAAGGCCCTCAGCAACAGCAGTTTTTCCAACTCCTGGTTCACCAATTAAAACAGGATTATTTTTTCCTCGTCTTGCTAACACTTTAATAACTTCATGAATTTCTTTTTCACGCCCAATAACAGGATCTAATTTACCTTCAACAGCTTCTTTTGAAATATTTTCTGAATATTCATCTAATGTTGGTGTTTGACTACCTTTTTTCTCACGATCAATTAAGAATTTTTCAGCTTGTGTTAATGGACGTAATATTTCTTCTTGATTTTCTTCAATATAAGCCAAAATTAAATTTCGTAACTTTGCAATATCCACTTGTAATTTATCAAGTGTACGCATAGCTACTCCATCTGATTCACTAATCAGAGCTAATAAAATATGTTCTGTGCCGACAAAATTTTGTCCTAAATCTTTTCCTTCATGTACTGCCATTTCTAAAACTCGTTTTGCTCTTGGAGTAAATGGAATTTCGGAAGCAACGAATCCGGTACCACGACCAATATATAATTCAATTTCTTTTCGAGCTTTTTTTAAGGTAACTTTCATTTTTTTTAAAGCTCTAGCACCAATACCATGTCTTTGGCCAATAACACCAAGTAAAAGTTGTTCAGTACCTACAAAATTATGCCCCATTCGACGAGCTTCTTCTTGAGATAGCATAATCACTTTGATTGCACCTTCTGTAAATTTTTCAAACATTAATATTCTCTCCTTTAAATTTCTAATAAACTTGAAGAACTAAATTGATATATTAGATACTTTTTCTTATAAAAAATCATTTTGCTCCCAAAACTAATATAACTAATCACTAAAAATAAATAATTTATTTATTGAATTTCTTGCTTTATACTTTGTTATATATTATACTTTGTAAAGTACTATTTTGCAATATTAAATTTGGCGGTATGGCCAAGTGGTAAGGCAGTGGATTGCAAATCCTCTATCCCCAGTTCGAATCTGGGTGCCGCCTGCTATAATTTTTCTATAGTATTGCTTTTTTCTTTTACTTAAGATAGAATGTAAGTATCAAGGGGATGTGGTGGAATTGGTAGACACGACGGACTTAAAATCCGTTGCCTAGTGATAGTGCGTGAGGGTTCAAGTCCCTCCGTCCCCAATTTAAATTAGTAATTAAAAAATTATTATATAATATTTTTAATATTGTAGTATTTACTACTAATGTTATATTAGATTTTTAAATTTTAGTTATAAAATATTTTATAAAAGTATTAAATAAGTATACTTGTATAGTTTTTGTTAAAAGTTAACAATCTCCCCTTACAGCAGTTTATATCGTTTATAACACTAAACGAACACTTTGCAATCAACGGAGATCGGTATACTAAGAATAGCTGTAACATTAGGATCAGGTATAAATGAAGCCCAAACTTTTAAATTATTAACAATTATGTAGACTCTATTTTAACATATTATTGCGTATGTCAGATCAAGGGTTCCTTTTCTGACCCCGGTAAGTACTTGTTGTCGCTTTAGTAACCTTATTGATGTAAATAAATATTTTATCAGCATTTGTCGATTTAACATATTATCATTAATCGTTATTGCTTTATTTGGGATATACATAATACCCTTTTTAACAAGCTAGTATACCAGTACCATAATAATATATATAGCGATAAATATTTTTAAAATTAGGACGTCAAATCTAGACTCGATTTTTAAAAATATTTATTTAGTCGTTTAAATAAATAAATATAATAAAAAAAAGTAAGTGGGGCCATTTTTTACAAAGTCTTAACAAAGATTTAGAGTACGTATATATAAGTATCAGTTAAAGTAATTATAACAACTAAAATCGAATATTTACTTTTTACAAAAAGACATTTTATTAAAGTAACCTGTAATATAAAAAATTAATTTATTTCTACTTGTCGCATTATAAAATAGAAATTTTAAAATTATTATAACAAATTTTTATTTGTTATAATAATTTTAAAATTTTATGATAAACAAATTCTATATAAAATTCCAGGTGGTAAATCTGATTTTGACAATAAATCAAAAATATTTATACTTGGATCATACGAAATATCTAAAATTCGTTTATGAATTCTTATCTCAAAATGTTCTCTTGAATCTTTATCAACATGAGGTGAACGTAAAACACAATAAATACGTTTATCAGTCGGTAAAGGAACCATACTAAATTTATTTACATCATTAGTTTGAAGAAGCTCAATAAGTTTTCGACATGATGATGTTAAAAGTTCATGATTAAAAGACTCTAATCGTACACGAATTTTCTCATTCGTTTTTATTTCCATAAATTTACTTAATTAATTAACAATTTTAGAAACAACACCTGCCCCAATTGTTCGACCACCTTCACGAATTGCAAAACGCATTCCTTCTTCAATGGCTACGGGGTAAATTAATTCAGCTGTCATTTTAATACGATCTCCAGGCATTACCATTTCAACAACACTACCATCATCAGCTGTGAATTGTGTAATTGAACCTGTTACATCTGTTGTTCGAACATAAAATTGTGGACGGTAACCTGTAAAGAATGGAGTATGACGACCACCTTCTTCTTTTGTTAAAACATATACTTCAGATTCAAAATTTGTATGTGGCGTAATAGTACCGGGTTGTGCTAAAACCATACCACGTTCGATATCTTCACGAGTTACCCCACGTAATAAAATACCAACATTATCACCAGCGAAACCTTCATCTAATGTTTTTTGGAACATTTCAATACCAGTAATGATTGTTGTTTGTGTCTCACCAATTCCAACAATTTCAACATTATCACCAACTTTAATAATACCACGTTCAATACGACCAGTCGCTACCGTACCTCGACCTGTAATTGAGAAAACATCTTCAATAGCCATTAAGAATGTTTTTTCAACATCACGCTCTGGTGTTGGGATATACTCATCAACAGCATCCATTAAAGCATAGATTTTATCTACCCATGGGTTATCACCACGTTGAATTTCTGGGTTAGCAGAAATCGCTTCAATTGCTTGTAAAGCAGAACCTGGACAAATTGGAATATCATCACCTGGGAAGTCATACGCTGATAATAATTCACGAACTTCTAATTCTACTAATTCTAATAATTCTTCATCATCAACTTGATCTTGTTTATTTAAGAAAACAACAATATCAGGAACACCTACTTGTTTAGATAATAAGATGTGTTCACGTGTTTGTGGCATTGGACCATCAGCAGCAGATACTACTAAAATAGCACCATCCATTTGAGCAGCACCAGTGATCATGTTTTTTACATAATCTGCGTGACCTGGACAATCAACATGAGCATAATGACGAGTTTCTGTTTGATACTCTACGTGTGCTGTGTTAATTGTAATACCACGTGCACGTTCTTCTGGTGCACCATCAATTTCATCATACGCTTTTGCTGTATTTTGAGAATCAGTACCTAAAGCTAATGTTGCTGTAATTGCTGCTGTTAATGTTGTTTTTCCGTGATCTACGTGACCAATAGTACCAATATTAACATGTGGTTTCGTACGTTCAAATTTTTCGCGTGCCATTTTTTAAAATTCCTTAAAGTCTAATTTGTCTAAATTAATATAATAATAGAAGCTTTTAGCGAGAAAGACTAGTTTATTAATATCTAAAATGAGCAAATGCTTTATTTGCATCGGCCATTCGATGTGTTTCTTCTTTCTTTTTAATAGTATTACCGATGTCGTTTGCTGTGTCAATGATTTCACTTGCTAATTTAATTGACATGTTTCGACCTACTCGTTCACGGGCATATGTAATAAGCCATCGTAATGATAAATTTGTAGCCCGGAATCCACTTACTTCAATAGGAACTTGATATGTTGATCCCCCGATACGTCGAGCCTTAACCTCTACAGCAGGGCTAGCATTTCGAATAGCTCTTTCAAAAACTACTACTGGATCTTCATTTGTTTTTGCTTTGATTATATCAAAAGCACCATTAACAATATTTTGTGCTAAATTTTGTTTTCCTGACTTTAAAATTCGATTGACTAATAAGCTTACAAGATAACTATTGTATGTAGAATCTGCTTCAGGAAACCTTTTCTTTGAAATATTTCGACGTGACATAATATTTAATATAATTTTTAAACTATGAAATTGATTTAAATTTTTAATGTAATTTTTTAGAATTTATTTAAAAAAAATTACATTAATTTAATTTAAAATAAATTCCTTTATTAATTATTTATCTTTTTTAGGTTTTTTAACACCATATTTAGAACGCCCTTGTGTTCGATCTTTTACACCCCCGCTATCAAGAGCTCCTCGAATAATATGGTATCGAACACCTGGTAAATCTTTTACACGACCACCACGAATTAAAACAACTGAATGTTCCTGTAAATTATGTCCAATCCCTGGAATATAGGCTGTTACTTCAAATCCTGAAGTTAATCTTACACGTGCTACTTTACGAATTGCCGAATTTGGTTTTTTTGGTGTTGTTGTATATACCCGTGTACAAACACCTCGTCGTTGAGGACAATTAACTAATGCCGGAGATTTGGTTTTTTTCTTAATTTGGATTCGTCTTGAACGAACTAATTGTTGAATAGTTGGCATATATTTTAAAACTAATTGGTAAATCTATTATTTAAATTATTATTTTGTTGAATTTAGTCCATATTTTTTCATAAATCGTTCTACTCGACCCTCACTATCAATAAGGGTTAATGAACTACTATAAAATGGATGATTTGCTAACCAAATATCAACTTGTAATTTTTCTTTTGTTGACCCTACAGTACATAATGGTTTCCCATCACAGTAGACAGTAGCATCATTAAACCAGGTTGGATGAATTTCAGATTTTGGCATATTTTTAAAGTTATTAACGTTTTGAATATTGTGGAGCTTTTCGAGCTTTTCGTAAACCATACTTTTTACGCTCTTTAATTCGTGCATCACGAGTTAAAAGCCCAAATGGTTTTAAAATAGTACGGTTTTGTGGATTCATTTTGCAAATTAGTCTTGCAACACCTAATTGAATGGCTTCCGTTTGACCTGTTAAGCCTCCACCTCGAACTAATACTATAATATCAAATTGATTTTCTAAGTTTAATTTTTTTAAAGGATCCCAAACTTTATCTAAATAAGTTGTATTGTATTGTAAATATTTTTCACCTGCAACTTTATTAATAATAAGATTTCCTTCACCAGGAACAAGAAATACACGAGCAGTTGCCTGTTTTCGTTTTCCAAGACCAATGTTATCTTTTTCTAGTTTTGTATTCATAAAAAGTTTTATAAATTATTTTTAAAATTATCGATATCATCTATATAAATTGGGTTTTGCGCAGCATGGGGATGTTGGTCTCCTTGATAAACTTTTAAACGTTTTGCTAAATTTTTTTTAGCAACCCCATTTGGCATCATTCCAAAAATACATCGTTCAATAATTTGTTGTGGTAATCCATTAGTAATTCGTTTTAATGAAGAACCTGGACGTCCGGGACGGAACACACGAATTCGTTCTAAGTTACGATCAACAGTTAATGATTCAGCATTAATTAAAATAACATAATCACCAGTATCAAAAGCTGGATGATAATAAGATTTAATTTTTCCTGATAATAATCCAACAATACTTGATGAAATTCGCCCTAATTGTTGACCTTTACAATCAATAACATACCATTTTTTTCGGTTATAATCCGAAGCTGGAATAAATGTTTCGTTCATAAAATATTTATTAATTAAATAAGTAATTACTTTAAAACTATTCCGAGTTTATTTTTCAGAGTAGTGAAAACTTCATCGGCAGATTTCCGACCAAAGTTTTTAAGTTCTTGTAATTTTTCTGGCGAATATTCTAATAAATCACCAATTGTGTTAATTTGAGCTCGTTTTAAACAATTATAAGCTCTTACTGACAATTGAAGTTCTTCAATTGCAATATTTATATGTGGATTTATTGGTGTTAAATTAGTAGTATTTTCTAATTTATCGACATCTTGTGTAAATTTATTTTCCATTATTGAATTAAATAATTCAATAATAAATTTTGAAACAGATGAAATTGCATCTTCTGGTGAAATACTTCCATTTGTCCAAATATCTAAAAATAACCTTTCGGTAATTGAATTTGTATTATCATAAATATTTTCAATTTTGAAATCCACTTTTTGAATTGGCATATAAATAGCATCAATTTGTAAAAAATCTTCTGATTTATCACAAAATGTTTGACCCGCTAATTTATAACCTGTGCCGTATTCAAATTTAAATTCAATTTCCACAACATTTGATGTTGAAATTGTTGCTATATAATGATTTGGATTTACAATTTCAATATTTGATGGTAATTGAATTGAGTCTGCAGTAATAATAGCGGGACCTTTAACTTTTAATCGTCCAAATGAAAGATCTTTATTTGTACTTTTAAAAACAATTCCTTTTAAATTTAATAAAATTTCTAGAATATCTTCCCGTACTCCAGGAATAATTGAAAATTCATCACGAATTCCAGCAATTCTAACTGCGGTAATTGTTGTTCCACCTAAGTCATTTAATAGAACACGTCTTAACAGATTACCAATTGTTATACCTTGACTTGGACGTAATGAATTTATTACAAATTGACCGTACATTGCTCCAGATTCAATTTTCTCTGATTTCAAACATTTAAGATATAAATTATTCAGAGTCATAATTTAAAGTTATTCTAGTCTTCTTAGAAATATAAATTTTTAAACTCTTCGACGTTTTGGCGGTCGACAGCCATTATGCGGAACCGGTGTGATATCATGAATTGAAAGAATTTCAAAACCTGCCCCTTCAATTGCTCGGATTGCAGTTTCTCGGCCAGATCCTTGACCTTTTATTAAGATTTCAACATTTTTCATACCAGTACTTAAAGCATCTAAAGCTGCTTTTTCAGCAGCTGTTTGAGCAGCAAATGGAGTTCCTTTTCGAGCACCTTTAAAGCCAGAACTTCCAGCAGATGCCCATGATATTGTATCACCAGCTAAGTTTGTAATTGTAACAATTGTATTATTAAATGTTGATTGAATATGAACAACACCTGTAACAAAAGTATTTTTATCTTTTTTAAAGGCTGTTTTTCGAATTTTTTGTGCCATATTGAATAAAATTTTTAATTATTATAATTTGCTTAATAGTGAAATTATTTTTTCTTACCTGTTACTGTTTTTTTAGAACCACGTCGTGAACGAGCGTTTGTTCGAGTACGTTGACCACGAACAGGTAAGCTATTTCGATGTCTTTTACCTCTATGACAATTAATTTCATTTAATCGTTTAATATTTAAACCATTAAAACGACGTAAATCACCTTCTAATTGGAGCTCACTTTCTTCCAAAATTTTTCTTAATGCAACTGTTTCTTCAGTTGTTAAATCAGCTGTTCGAGTATCTGAACTAATATTTGCTAATGCAATAATTTCCTTTGCAGTGTTAATACCAATTCCATGAATATAAGTTAATGCATAAGCAATTCTTTTATTTCTTGGCAAATCGACCCCTATTAATCTTACCACTTTAGTAACTCCTTAAAATTATTAACCTTGACGTTGTTTATGTTTTGGATTTTCACAAATTACCATAATTTTTCCATGTCGTTTAATGACACGACATTTATCACACATTTTTTTTACTGAAGGACGAACTTTCATTTTATTTTTTAAATAATTAATTAATATTTTTTAATTGATTTAATCAAACATATCATTATAAATATTAGAAAGAATGATACTTCTAATTTCTCTGGATAATTCTAAAATTACCCCAACTAAAATTAATAATGATGTTGTTCCTAAACCATTAAAACTTGAACCTGGTATAATAGCTTCAATTAAATTTGGTAAAGTTGCAAGAATTGATAACATAATTGCTCCTAAATATGTTACTCGTTGCATAACTTTTTTAAGATAAAAAGTAGTTTCTATACCAGGTCTAACACCAGGAATTGAAACAGCCATTTTTTGTAAATCATTTGCAATATCTTTTGGATTTAAAACAATTGTTGAGTAAAATGAACTAAATAGTAAAATCAACGTAAAGTAAGCAATCCAATAAATAATCTTCGACGATTTTAAAAAAATTGGTAGCGTAATAAACGGTAATAGCCCTGCATTACTAATATAATTTGGAATAACTAAAACCGCTGTTGTTAAAATAATAGGCATCACACCTGCTTGATTAAATCGTAATGGAATATAATTATTTTCAAGTAAAGACGAAGACGAAAATGTTTCACTTGTTTTTGTTAATTGTTTGGATGATATTAATGGAACCACTCGAGTTCCTTCCTGCAATAAAACAATTCCATATATAGCAACAAAAAATAAAATTGAAATAAACCCCCATGAAATTATAGAAACATTTTCAGTTGCTTGTACAAATAAATTTTTACCAAAATTTGGTAAATTAGAAACAATATTTGTATAAATTAATAATGATGCTCCATTACCTAGTCCATATTCGGTAATAATTTCACTTAACCAAAGAACGATCATCGCTCCTGTAGTTAACCAAATTATAATTTGAGCTGCTAAATAGATATCCCAATCAAACAGAGCTCTTTTTAAGTAAAATGCGATACTAAAGCTTTGAATTAAAGCCCATCCTAAAGTAATTAACCTAGTTAATTTATTTATGGTCCGTCGGCCTTCTCCACCACCTTCTTTTTGTAACTTTGAAAGACTTGGAAATAAACTAACTAATAATTGCATTAAAATTGAAGCATTTATATATGGAAATATATTTAGAGTAAAAATTCCAATAACAAACGTATCATTACCTGCAAATGTACTAACTAGACTTTTTGTCATTGAATGACGTTCAAGATAAAAAGCTAAATGACTATGATTTATTCCAGGAACAGGTAAAAATGTTCCTATTCGAATAAAAATTAATATTCCTAAACTTAATAAAAGACGATTTAAAAGAATATTTTTATCATTAGTTTGTTTAATCATACTTTAATATTTAAGTATTTAATAGCTAATCTTAATTTAAATTAAGGTCACGTTTTTTTGCGACTTGTGATTTTGTTGTTAAATTTGCTAACCCACAAATAGCAGCTCGAGCATTATTTAGTAAATTATCTGAACCTAATTGTTTTGCAATTACATTTTTAATTCCTGCAACTTCTAAAACAGTTCGGATAGATCCACCTGCAATTACCCCTGAACCTTCAATAGATGGACGCATAATAATATTACAGGCACCAAAAGTACCTTTAACTCGATGTGGAATACTTAACGATTTAGTAATTGGAACTTTAATTAAGTTTTTTCGACCATCCATTTTAGCTTTTTTAAAAGCATTAACTACATCATCAGCTTTTGCTACACCAACGCCTACTTGTCCATTTTCATCTCCAATAACAACAATAGCTCGGAAACTTAATTTTTTACCACCTTTTGTTACTTTAGATACACGGCTTATTTTAATTAAACGTTCTACAAATTTCGGATCGTTTTCATTATTATTGCGTCGTGAATTTTTTTTAAACTTATTAACTTGTTTTAAATCGGTACTCATAAAATTTATTAAACTTATAGTTTTAATTTTCAGATTGGTTATTAGAATTGAAGACCACCTGCTCGCGCACCGTCAGCTAAAGCTTTAATTCGTCCATGGTAAAAATATGGTCCTCGATCAAATACTATTTGTGTAATATTTTTTTTTAAACTAAGTTTTGCTAACTTTTGTCCCATTAATCGCGAAGCATCACAAGTTCGTCCATTAGTACTGTCTAATAAAATATCGCGATCTAACGTTGAACAAGAAACAAGAGTTTTTGATGTTGTATCGTCAATGATTTGTGCATAAATATTTTCATTAGATCGATAAACAGATAACCGTGGACGTTGCGATGTTCCTTTTACTAAACCTCTTAAACTTTCACGTTTTAATTGTTTAAATTTTTGTAGATTTAATTTTTTATTTTTATTTTTGAGTTTTAATAAAACTCGTTTTGATAATTTCATAATTTGATTTATTGTTAAGGTTAATTCTTTGAAAAGATTACGACAATAAAAACGTTTATTTTTTACCAGATTTCCCAGCTTTACGTTTTACAATTTCTCCTTCGTAAATAATCCCTTTTCCTTTATAAGGTTCAGGAGGTCGCCATGAACGAATTTTTGCTGCAAAAAGACCTAATTGTTCTTTATCACATGCTTTTAATTGAATTGTTGTATTTTTTACCACTTCAATAGAAATACCTTCAGGAATTTGCATTTCAACAGGATGACTATATCCTAAATTTAAAACAATTGATTTACCTTGAATGGCTGCTCGATAACCAACACCAACTAAATTTAAATTTAATTGAAATTGTTCTGAAACTCCAATAACCATATTATTAAGTAAACTACGATATAAACCATGTAAGGCCTTTGTAGTGCGCGTTACGTTTTTTATACCTACAATTAACTTATCTTCAATTAGTTCAACTTTTAATTCATCAGGAAGTTGATTTTGTAATGTTCCAAATTTTCCTTTTATAATAATGTCTTGTTCATTACAAGTAATATCAACACCTGAAGGTACACTAATTGGTAATTTTCCTATACGTGACATATTTTTTATTTACTCCAATTACCAAATATAACATAAAACTTCACCACCAATTCCGATCTCTTTTGCTTTTAGATTTGTCATTACACCTTTTGATGTAGATATAATAGCAATTCCTAAATCGTCTAAAACTTTTGGTAGATTTTTTGAATTTGCATAAACTCGTAAACCGGGTTTACTTATGCGTTCAATTTTACAAATTACAGGTTCACGTAATTGACCCTTATATTTTAAAGAAATTAATATGTAGGAATTACGTTCTTCATTATAAATTTCAAAATTTTCAATGAATCCTTCCTCTTTCAAAATTGTAGCAATTGCTTTTGACATTTTTGTCATCGGAATTTGTACAATTTGATGTTTTACCATATTTGCATTTCTAATACGCGTTAACATATCCGAAATCGTATCTGTTACCACATTTATCTCCTTATTTCTTTTTCACTGTTTATTTTATTCTTGAGACCATCTTTTACGACGTAAATGTTTTTTCTTATCCCAAGCTTGATTAACTTCAGCTAAAGATGCATATTTTTCATAATAACCACAATCATTTAACGGGAAACGTAAGAATTTTAAAAGAATCATACCATTTAAAACTCGATCAAATGTTTGTGAGCGTGTTTTTGGATTAGATGCTGAGAACACTAAAGTAATACTCAATCCTTGTGTTTGATCTACATCTTCATAATCAATTTCTGGAAAAATTAGTTGTTCTTTTAAACCTAAAGTATAGTTTCCTGCTTTATCAAAACTTCGTACAGATAGACCACGGAAATCACGAATTTGTGCAAAGGTAAAGAAGATTAATTTTGTTAAAAATGCATACATCTTTTCCCCACGTAAAGTTACAGTTAAACCTAGATCCATATCTTCTCGAATTTTGAAACCAGCAATAGCTTTTTTCGATTTAGTAATTAAAGGTTTTTGACCTGTAATTGCTGTAAATTCTTGAATACTTTTTTTCAAGATATTTGTATTTTGAGCCGCTAATCCTAATCCACGATTAATTTGAATTTTTTCTAATTTTGGTATCGTATGAACATTTCTAAAAAGATTAGGGTCATTTTTTTTCAAAATACCCTTAATTCCTTGAGTATATTCTTTTTTAATATCCTCAAGCAAACTATGGATTTCAGCGACTTCTTCTAATGAATTTGGATTACGCATAATATTAATATTAAGACTCTGTTACATTTAATTTTACATTTGAATGATGAATAGGAGCTTCTATTTGTTTAACCTCACCTACTTCATTATCTGTATTAGGTTTAATATGTTTAAATTTAAAATTAATACCTTTTACAAGAATTTTTCCTGTATTTCGGTAAATTTTAATTACTTCACCAGTTTTGTTTTTATCAAAACCTGCTATTACAGTTACATTATCACCAATTTTAACATGTATTTTTTGTGTTTTTGGCATCTATAAAACCTCCGGTGCTAATGAAACGATTTTAGAGAAATTTTTATCACGAATTTCACGTGCAACAGGTCCGAATACTCGTGTACCACGAGGGTTATTATCTACATTAACAATAACTGCTGCATTATCATCAAAACGAATAAACATACCATCTTGACGACGAATTGATTTCGAAGTTCGTACAATAATAGCTCGAACAATATCCGATCTTTTAATAGGCATATTTGGAATAGCTTCTTTAACTACACCAATTATTGTATCACCAATTTTGGCATATTTTCGGTTTCCACCTAAAACTCGAATACACATAATTTTTCGAGCACCGGTATTATCGGCTACTGTTAATAAGGTTTGTGGATAGATCATAAAATTTTAATTTTAACTAATTAAAGACGATTTTGAAACAATCTTGGTTAATGTCCAACGTTTTTTTTTACTTAATGGGCGAGTTTCACGAACTAAAACTTGATCTCCAATATTACATTCACCCGTTTCATCATGTACTAAATATTTTTTTGTTTTAACCATTGTTTTTGAATAAATTGGATGAGAAAATCGACTCTCAACCTGTACTACAATTGTTTTTTGCATTTTAGCACTTACAACAATTCCAACTCTTTCTTTTACTGGCATAAAAACTCCTTACTCTTTTGCTTTACTTATTCAGATTTTTTTAAAAATTCCCAGTCAAATAATTTTGTTTTTGAATTAAGTTACCAATAGCATTAGTATTTGTTTGCTCTAATGCATCTAACCGTAAAGTTAAGACTGTTTTTAGTTGAGCTAATCGACGTTTAGTAAATTTAATTTCATGTGATTTAAATGGTTGTCGAGTTGCTTTTTTAAATTTTAAATTAAATAATTCTTTTTCTGCTTTAATAATTGCATCAGAAATTTCAAGATTTGAAAGTCCATTAATTTCATTAAATGGAGGTAAACTCATAACTTATTCAATATTTGTTCTAATAATAAATTTTGTTTTTATTGGTAATTTATACGATGCTAAATTAAATGCCGCTCGAGCAATTTCTTCTGGAACTGAAGCAATTTCAAATAAAATTGTACCTGGTTTAACAACAGCAACCCAATAATCTACAGCACCTTTACCAGAACCCATACGGGATTCAGCTGCTCGTGCTGTTACTGTTTTATCCGGAAAAATTCTAATCCATAATGAGGCTCCACGTTTTGTATACCGAGTAATTGTACGACGAGCTGCTTCAATTTGACGCGAAGTAATCCAACTAGGTTCTAAAGCCTGTAAACCGTATTCACCAAATGTAACTTCATTTCCACGAGTAGCTTTTCCACGCATACGTCCACGGTGATATTTTCTATATTTTGTTCGTTTTGGACTTAACATAATAAATTAAATTTATAAAATATATAGTTTTGTGTTTATTTTGCTAAAATTTCGTTTTTAAATAACCAAACTTTAACTCCTAATACACCATAAATGGTATTAGCTTCTTTAGTACAATAATCAATATCAGCTCGTAAAGTTTGTAACGGCACACGTCCTTCTCGAATCCATTCACTTCGAGCAATTTCTGCCCCATTTAACCGTCCAGAAACCTGAATTTTAATTCCACTAACGTTATCTTCTTGTGCAGCTTGAAGTGCTTCACGAATTGCTCTTCTAAAAGCAACACGTTCTTCTAATTGTTTAACAACTAAATCTCCAATTAATGATGCATTTAAATTAACTTTTTCAACCTCAATAATATTAATTGTAATTTGGCGGTTAGTTGGTAAAATTTTTTTAACATTTTTTAATAAATTTTCAATACCTAACCCATTTTCACCAACTAATGCTCCAGGTCGTCCTGTTTCAATATTCAATTGGATTTGATCGCCTAATCCATTTCTATTAATTTTAATATTTGAAATACTGGCTGATTTTGCTAATTTATTTAAATATGTTCGAATTTGATCATCTTCCTCTAATAAATTAGCATATTGATTAAAATTTGCATACCAGGCAGATCTATGTTCTTGTGTAATACCTAATCGAAATCCTAATGGATGTGTTTTTTGTCCCACCGAAATAATCCTTTTAATTAAAATAGAGTTTATATAGTGTATTAACTTGTTTCTTTTACAACAATTGTAATATGACAAGTAGGTTTTAAGATCTTAAATGCACGACCTTGAGCTCTTGGACGAATTCGTTTTAATTTCGGGCCTTCATTGGCATAAACTTCTTCAATAATTAGTTTTTTTTTATCTAAATCATAATTATTTTTTGCATTTGCCGCTACAGAATGAACTATTTGCCAAACAGGCCCACCTGCATCATAAGGTAAAAATTCTAATATCATTAATGCTTCTTGATAAGAACGTCCCCGAATTTGATCTAATACTCGTCTTACTTTATGCGGAGACATTCGAATATATTTTGCTACAGCTTTCACTGATTGAACGTTAGACATAACTATTCTTTTTTAATTTTTTACTACTTTTGACTTCAACTTAAAATTTCAGAAATAAAATATAAAGTAATTGTTTTTAATGAATATTTAATAATCACTTTAATTTTTTAAATTCTATTACCAAGTCGTTTCAAGTTTTTTTGTAATTGGTTTAACTTGATACGCTAATTTAATAGTTATCATATTTGAAACCTTAAAAGATTCGGATTGTTCCTTAACAAATCGATTAAAATTTGATATTTCATTTATACTAATATCATAAATATAGATATCAAAAAAATTTACATACAAATTATTTTGAAGAAAAATAACACTTGAATGTAATATTTGTAAAAGATAATCACGTTCTTTGGAATTAGATTTTAAAAGATATAAAAGATCATCAACTATATAATAATAAAGTTTAAATTTAAAACTTTTAAGAACTACTTTTGCAAGTGGTGATAATTCACTTTCACATTTAACGTTAAACGTTTTAATGTTAAAATTTGGATCCACAATCTTTGGAACCATAGAAAATTTTCCTTACCGTTTTGTTTTTCTATCCGCTTTAATATGCGTTTTAAAAGTTCGAGTAGAAACAAATTCTCCTAATTTATGACCAACCAATTGATCAGAAATAAAAATTGGAACATGTTGTTTACCATTATAAACAGCGATTGTATGGCCGACCATACTTGGTAAAATAGTTGAACTACGAGACCAAGTAGTAATCGTATCTTTTTTACCTTCAGCATTCATTTTATCAATTTTTTTTAATAAATGATACGCAATAAAAGGTCCTTTTTTTAATGATCTTGGCATCTTGAGGATATTGTAATTAATTTTTATTATTTTAATTTTTTATTTATGATCGACGACGAAGAATATAAGCATTGCTAGCTTTTTTTGTTTTTCGTGTTTTTATTCCTAAAGCAGGTTTACCCCAAGGTGTTAATGGACGACTACGACCAATTGGTGCACGACCTTCACCACCACCATGTGGGTGATCACAAGGATTCATTACTGAACCTCGAACAGTAGGACGTTTGCCAAGCCATCGAGTTCGACCAGCTTTTCCACTTTGAACTAAAAAAGCTTCATTATTACTAACTTCTCCGATTGTTGCAAAACATTCTTTTCGAATTAAACGAATTTCTTTAGATGGTAACCGAAGTGTTACATAATCACCTTCTTTTGCTAAAATTTTTGCAGAAGTTCCTGCAGATCGTACAATTTGACCTCCTCGTCTAGGAATTAATTCAATATTATGAATTGAAGTTCCTAAAGAAATTTCTTCTAATGGTAACGTATTTCCAATATTTAAAGGAGAACCAGAACCCGAAATAATTTTATCGCCAACCGTTAGATTATTTGGATGTAAAATGTATCGTTTTTCTCCATCTTCATAATGAACTAGGGATATACGAGCATTTCGATTGGGGTCATATTCAATAGATGCAATAGTACCTACAATATTATGTTTATTACGATGAAAATCTATTAATCGGTATTTTCTTTTATGACCACCACCGCGATGACGAATCGTAATAACACCCCTATTGTTACGTCCTTTACTACGATGATTTTTTCGAATTAAACTTTTTTCTGGTTTACTTGATGTAATTTCTGAAAAAGTTGATAACGCTCGATTACGTGTACCTGGTGTATATGATTTATAAAGACGAATGCTCATAAACTTGATTTTTTTAAGTATATAGGTTATTAATTTTCAGCAAATAAGTTTATTGTATCGCCATCCGCTAAAGTTACAATTGCTTTTTTATATTGTGATTTCCAACCAACATATTTACCTACACGTTTTTTCTTTTTAGGAAGTTGACAGGTATTAACTTTTGTTACTTTTACATTGAATAAGTATTCAATGGCTGCTTTAATCGTAATTTTATCAGAAGATGGATTTACAATGAAACTATATTGATTATTTTCTAAAAGTCTTGTCGCTTTATCAGTAATAATAGGATATTTAATAATATCATTACTACTAAGATTAAAATATGATGAATCAACCACAATAAATCTCCTTTATTTCATTTACGGCTAATGGTGTTAATAAAATTTGTTTCGCTTTTAAGATACTAAGAGTATTTAAATTCGACGCAGAAATTAATTCCACATTTTTCATATTTCTAATAGACAATTTTAATGGTGTTGTCTTTTTTGAAACAATTACCAAAACTTTTTGATCTAATTCAACACCACATTTTTTACAAATGTTCAAAAATGATTTTGTGTTTGGTAAATCAATAGCGTCTTCTAAATTATCAATTACAGAAATATTATTTCGTTTATTGTATAACAAAGTTTGTAACGCTAATCGTCTCTCTTTTTTATTTAATTTTTGAACAGTTTTTTTTGGTTTTGGTCCAAAAATAACACCACCACCTTTCCATAAGGGTGAACGATTTGAACCGGCACGCGCTCGACCTGTTCCTTTTTGGCGCCATGGTTTTCGACCACCACCTCGAACTTCACTTCGAGTTTTAGTTGAAGATGTTCCTTGTTTTTGTGAAATTTGGTGTCGTAAAATATCTTTATGAATTAAAGAATTCCCAGATTTTTCAAGTACATTTAATTCTAATTTATGTTCGTCATTTAAGACTTGTCCATTTATATCTAATGAATTATATTTAATAAATTTTTGAACAGTCATATTTATATCTTACTTATAATCCTTTTTTGTTAATAAAAATTGAATTACTCTGATGATGCAATACTTAGTAAGTTTCCTGGTTTACCAGGTACTGAACCTTTTACTACTAAAATATTTTCATCACTGTTTATTTGAATAATTTTCAATTTTTTAATGTGTGTAATTTTATTTCCTAGTTGACCAGCCATTTTTTTTCCAGGTAAAACACGACCCGGATCTGTTCCCATACCAATAGAACCAGGAGCTCGATGATTTTTTGAACCATGAGTCATTGGACCTCGACTAAAATTATAACGTTTTTGAAGACCAGAGAATCCTTTACCGTTACTTTTACCTGTTATATTAATCAGTTGACCAGTAGAAAATGATTCAACATTTAAAATTTGACCTACTGTAAATTCTTCAGGATTATTAACCCGAAATTCTTTTAAATATTTTAAAGGTTGAATATTTGATTTCTGTAAATGACCTAATTCAGGTTGTGTTAAATATTTACTGGGAACTGCACCATAGCCGACTTGAATTGCATTATAACCATCAGCTAAAACCGTTTTAATTTGTGTAATAACACAGGGACCAATTTTTAAAATTGTTACTGGTATAATATTACCTGAATCATCAAAAATTTGAGTCATGCCAATTTTATTACCTAATAAGCCTAAAGACACAATATTTCTCCAAAAATAGATTAGATATATTAACTTTTAATAAAAACAAAATAATTAAAATTAATTCCGAAATTAATAAAAACAATCAAGATTGTTAAATTAGTAATAATAATTTAAAAAATTTTAAATTATTTGTCTATATAAGATAAATCAACACTTTTATTAAAAATACTACGGATTTGAAACTTTTTTTTTTAGAAATATTAATTATAAATTTAATTATAAAAACTTAATATATTTATAAAAAATTTTTATGGGAAAAGTTGTAGGTATTGATTTAGGTACTACAAATTCAGTAGTTGCTGCTATTGAAGGGGGTCAACCTAATGTAATAACAAACGCTGAAGGTTTACGAACAACACCTTCAATTGTTGCATATACAAAGAAACAAGAATTATTAGTTGGACAAATTGCTAAACGACAAGCAGTAATCAATCCAGAAAATACGTTCTTTTCAGTAAAACGTTTCATTGGTTCAAAAGAAAATGAAATTTCGCAAGAAGCAAAACAATTACCATATAAAGTTTTAAAAGATTCAAATGGTAATATTAAAATTAATTGTTCATCTTTAAATAAAGAATTTAGTCCTGAAGAAATTTCAGCTCAAGTTTTAAGAAAATTAATTGGTGATGCTAGTACATATTTAGGACAAGAAGTAACTCAAGCAGTTATTACTGTACCAGCCTATTTTAATGATTCACAACGTCAAGCAACAATGGATGCAGGTAAGATTGCTGGTATTGAAGTCTTACGAATTATTAATGAACCCACTGCTGCTTCTTTAGCTTATGGTTTAGATAAAAAACAAAATGAAACAATTTTAGTTTTTGATTTAGGGGGTGGTACTTTTGATGTTTCAATTCTAGAAGTAGGTGATGGTATTTTTGAAGTATTATCAACTGCAGGGGATACAAATTTAGGTGGTGATGATTTTGATAAAGTTTTAGTTAATTGGCTTGTTAGTGACTTTAAAGAAAAAGAAGGAATTAGTTTAACTGAAGATATTCAAGCTTTACAAAGATTAACTGAAGCTGCTGAAAAAGCAAAAATGGAATTATCAACTGTAGAAAAAACAACAATTCATTTACCATTTATTACAGCAGATAAAACCGGACCAAAACATATTGAAACTGAATTAACTCGTGAAAAGTTTGAAAGTTTGTGTCAGAATTTAATTCAACGTTGTCAAATTCCTGTAGAAAAAGCTTTAACAGATGCCCGATTAGAAAAATCTGATATTAATGAAGTTGTATTAGTAGGAGGATCAACACGAATTCCTGCAATTCAAGAATTAGTAGAATCGTTAACAGGTAAAAAACCAAATCAATCAGTAAACCCAGATGAGGTTGTAGCGATTGGGGCAGCTATTCAAGCTGGAATTTTAGCAGGTGAAATTAAAGATATTTTATTATTAGATGTAACGCCATTATCATTAGGAGTTGAAACTTTAGGTGGTGTTATGACAAAAATTATTGCTCGAAATACAACAATTCCAGTTAAAAAATCAGAAATGTTTTCAACAGCTGTTGATAATCAGGCTAATGTAGAAATTCATATTTTACAAGGTGAACGTGAATTAGTTAGTGGAAATAAAAGTTTAGGAAATTTCCGTTTAGATGGAATTCCAAAAGCTGATCGTGGGGTTCCACAAATTGAAGTTACATTTGATATTGATGTAGATGGGTTATTATCAGTTAAAGCAAAAGAAGTTGAAACTGGTGTTGAGCAATCAGTAACAATTCAAGGTGCTTCAAATTTAGAAGAAACCGAAATTGAAACTATGTTATCGGATGCTGAAAAATACGCTACAGCAGATCAAGAAAAACGACAAAATATTGAATTAAAAAATCAAGCTGAAACTTTATGTTTTGAAGCAGAAAAAGAATTAGAGCTTTTAAAAGATAAAATTTCTGAAGATCAACAAAATAGTATAAAACAACTTATTGAAAATATTCGTCAAGATATTCAAACAGAGAACTTTGAATCTTTAAAATCTGTTATTGATGAATTAAAATTATCAATGAAAAATATGGCTGATGAAAATGTATCAGTTAATGATGGAATGGGTGATTTAAATGATTTATAAATTTATGTAAAAAAGTAAACGAATGAAAATATTCGTTTACTTTTTTTCTTGATCAACAATAATACATTCAGTAGTTAAAATCATACTCGCAATAGAAGTTGCATTTTGTATTCCTGAACGTGTAACTTTGGCAGGATCAACGACTCCTTCATTATACATATTTCCAAATTTGTTTAAAGCCGCATTATAACCTACTTCAAATTCTTGTTGTTGTACTTGTTCAATAATAACTGCTCCGTTTATTCCAGCATTTTCGGCAATTCGACGTAATGGTGCTACAATTGCTCGGGCAATAATCATTGCTCCAACTAACTCATCTTCTTGTAAATTATTTTTAGCCCATGTTAATAAATTATCAGATAAATGTGTTAATGTTGCTCCACCACCAGGTACAATACCTTCTTCAACAGCAGCTCGAGTAGCATTAATGGCATCTTCTAATCGTAATTTTTTATCCTTCATTTCAGTTTCAGTAACTGCACCAACCCTAATAACAGCAATCCCACCCGATAATTTTGCAATTCGATCTTGTAATTTTTCTTTCTCATAAGAAGTATCGGCAACATTAACTTGTTTGCGTAATTGTTCACAACGAATTTTAATTGGTTCTAGTTCTAAACCATCACCAACAATCGTTGTACTATCTTTATTGATAATAACTCGACGTGCTTGACCTAATAAACTTAACTGAACATTTTCTAAACTTAATCCTGCATCTTGCGTAATAACCGTACCACCTGTTAGAACAGCGATATCCTGTAACATTAATTTACGTAATTCACCAAAACCAGGTGCTCGAACAGCTACAGCATTTACAATTCCACGTAATTTATTTAAGATTAATGTTGCTAATGCTTCTTTTTCGACATCTTCAGCAATAATTAATAAAGGCCTTTTTGTTTTTGTTATTTGTTCCAGTATTGGTAATAAATCTTGTTGAACTAAAGTAATTTTTTTATCTGTTAATAAAATATATGGATTTTCATATGTAACTTCCATTTTTTCGGTATTTGTAATAAAATAAGGTGATATAAAACCTTTTTCAATTTTCATACCTTCCGTAATTTCTAATTCTGTAGTAATTCCCTTACCTTCTTCTAATGAAATAACACCTTCTTTTCCAACTTTTGCTAAAGCATCTGCGATTAACGAACCAATTATCTCATCATTTCCAGCAGAAATTGATGCAACTTGTTGAATAGCTTGAATATCTTCAACAGGCTGTGCAAATTCATTAATTTGACTTACTAAATATTGTGTTGCTTTTTCCATTCCTAACTTAAGCGAAATTGGATTTGCACCTGCAGCTACATTTTTTAATCCTTCTTTTACCATTGCATATGCTAAGACCGTAGCTGTTGTTGTACCATCACCTGCTACGTCATTTGTTTTTGCGGCAGCTTGTCGAATTAAAGAAACACCTGTATTTTCAATATGATCTTCTAATTTAATTTCTTTAGCAATTGTTACACCATCATTAACAATTTGAGGTGCCCCATATGGTTTTTCTAATACTACATTTCGACCTTTTGGACCTAATGTTACTGAAACAGCTTCCACCATAATTTCCATTCCTCGTTCTAAAGCTCGTCGAGCATTATCTTGATATAATATTTTTTTTGACATATTAATAATCTCTTTATTAAATTAATTTAAATTTATATAAAAAATCTTCAAAATTCAATTTTAAAGGAATTTATATATAGTTTGCAAGTCAATTAATTAATTTGTTTAAAATCTTTTTTATAAAAGCTTTACTAAAAAGAATAGTTCCTAGTATTATATTATTATGTAACATAGTTTGGGCTTGTAGCTCAGTGGACTAGAGCACGTGGCTACGAACTACGGTGTCAGGGGTTCGAATCCCTTCTTGCCCAATAAATAAAAATATTAAACTGTGTTACTTTTTTTGGGGTGTCGCCAAGCGGTAAGGCTGTGGACTTTGACTCCGCCATTCGTAGGTTCGAATCCTGCCACCCCAGTATAGAGAAAATTCTAGGTTACTTAAAGCCATCAAAATTTACATTACGTTTCATTTTAGCTACACTGAAATTATTAGAAATTTTTCAAAATAAAAATATGGAAGCTAAAATTCAATTTATAAAAGGATTTGATGAAAAAGTTTTACCTGATGTACGTTTAACTCGTTCACGCGATGGAAGTACAGGTACTGCAACTTTCCGTTTCAAAAATCCAAATATTTTAGATAAAAATACATCAAAGGAAGGTGAAATTACTGGAATGTATTTAATTGATGAAGAAGGACTTCTTGAAACTCGTGATGTTAATGCACGATTTGTTAATGGTAAACCTGAAGCAATTGAAGCCATTTATATTATGAAAAGCCCAGAAGCGTGGGATCGTTTTATGCGGTTTATGGAACGTTATGGGCAAAGTAATGGATTAGTATTTACAAAAGCAAATTAATTATACCAAATTATTCTGACTAGAAAAATGTATACATCATTAGATTGGATTAACGAATTAGTTAGTTTAGAAACTGTTCAATTAAACGACTTAATAGATAAACTTACTCTTGGAGGGTTTGAAGTTGAAGAAACATTAGAAATAGAAGTTAATAAACAAAAAAAAACTATTCTAGATATTTCGGCAACTGCAAATAGAGCTGATAGCTTATCAATTAAAGGAATTGCCAAAGAAGTAACAGCGTTACTTAATACCCAAAGTTTAGAGTCTTTATATACACAACAAGCATTAAAATATCAAGAGCAACTTGAAGATGTATTAATCTCTTCAAAATCATCAATAAATTATTCAACTTTTATTGCTGTAACTATTGAAAATTTAACTAATTTTACCATTCCAAAATGGTTAACTGAAAAATTACTTTGTTCAGAAATAGAACCTTCAAATAATTTATTAGACTTTCAAACTTATATTTTATTAGAAACAGGTTATCCGTTTGAATTTTATGATTTAGAAAAACTTAAACAAAATATTAAAACTGAAGAATTTGAATTAACCTTAAAACCAGCAAAAAAAAATACGGTATTTATTGCAAATAATAATTTAGAGTATAATTTAGATTCTAATATTTTAGTAATGGAAGCAAATGATTATCCTTTAAGTATTGCTGGAATCATTCCAAATAAAGATGTTTCATATACACCTGAAACAAAATCCTTATTAATTGAAGGATCAATATTTAATTCTAAAAAAATTCGTCAACAGTCACGTATTCTTGGCCTACGTACAGATCGATCAGCACGTTATGAAAAAGGTTTAAATAATAGTTCATTTATTCAAGCATTAATTCGTTTAATTTCTTTATTAAAAATTTTAAATCCAGAACTAATTTGTAAGATTCATACAACATCACAAGTACTACAACCTAAATTATCAAAAATTGTTTTAAACTATGAAACTATTATTGAAATTTTAGGACCAATTCACAATGAGTTAAAAACAGAATCTACTCAATTACAGCCTATTCAAATTACAAATTATTTGAATCGCTTAAATTTTATATTTTCATTTAATGAAAAAAC
>VMHT01118424.1_pt1 | contig 28432 bp, 28 predicted proteins | sample 4693611 | NCBI WGS metagenome assembly VMHT01 (sample SAMN12280063, study PRJNA550983) | marine metagenome | isolation source: seawater sampled from same location over 5 years 0.02-0.2 micron viral filtrate | place: USA: collected off the coast of southern California halfway between the port... ... | reverse complement strand
TCCAATTTTCTTGAGTAATATGTAATTTATGCTAAATTTGATACCAAGAAATTATTAGAATACTATAAAATCCAAATCAATTATGAAAAAATTACTTTTCCTGGGCCTTTTTGGTCTAATGGCTGCGGTAACTTATGCCGGTGGGTATAGGGTGAGTCTTCAGGGACAACGATCGCTTGCTATGGGTCACACGGGTGTAGCGGTAGTTAACAATGCCGAACTTGCTTTCTTTAACCCGGCTGGGCTTGTTTATCTTGAAAACAAGATAAATGTGGCCGCTGGTGCCAGCGCCGTATTTTCCAGTGTGAAATACCAAAATTCAGAATTCGGACTTAGTTCGGAAACTGACAGTCCTGTGGGAACTCCTTTTTATGCTTATGGGTCTTATAGAGTAAACGACTGGCTAACTTTAGGTCTTGCAGCTTATACTCCTTATGGAAGTAGCGTAGAATGGCCAACAGATTGGGCTGGATCTCATTTAGTGAATACTATAGATCTTCAGGCGATATATATTCAGGCTTTAGCTGCAGTAAAAATTTCAGATAAATTAAGTGTTGGTGGTGGGCCAATCTACGTAAATGGATCGGTGAATTTTAACCGAAACCTGGATCGTACTTTGACCGATATTGACGGAAATCGCTCTAACGTAACTGTAGATGCCAGCGGCGTAAGTGCTTTTGGATGGTCAGCCAGTGCGATGTTTAATGCTACTGAAGATTTGCGTTTTGGTATTAATTACCGAAGTGAAATAATGGTGGAAGCCGAAGGTGGAGATGCTACTTTTGAAAATATTCCAAATTCCCCATTAACTCCTTTCCAGAATACAGAATTTGATGCGTCTTTACCAATGCCAGCTGAGCTTTCTGTAGGAGTTTCTTACGAACTTTTAGACAAATGGCTTCTTGCTTTCGATTATAATATGACTTACTGGGATGTGTATAAGTCTTTAGACCTGGACTTTGCAAATGCACAAATTCCTGATTCTGAAAATCCACGTAATTATAAAAACTCCTCAACTTACAGGTTTGGGTTGCAATATCTTGCCAACGAAACTATTACTTTGAGAGTTGGATATTACTTTGATGAATCTCCAGTACAGTCTGGTTATTTTGCGCCTGAAACTCCAAGAAACGATGCTCACGGGTTTACCGGTGGTCTTTCTGTAAATGTGAGTGACAAATTCTCTATAGATGCTGCCTTCCTTTATAACAGGTATGAAGAGGTAGATGAATCTTATGCTCCAAATCCTAATGACTTTCCGGATTATGAAGGAGCTCCTTTTGAAGGAACTTATAAAACTTCAGCTTTTATTCCTGGACTTGGTGTAACCTACAAATTATAAAATTAGAAGATGAAACATTATTTTAAATATATAGCAGTATTGGCGCTGGGAATTGTTTCCTGTGAGCCAGAATTTGATAATCCGGTAGACGAAGCCGGTGCTTATACCAATGGAGAAGCAGATTTTTCCCGGTATGTAGCCCTGGGTAATTCCCTTACCGCAGGTTATGCAGACAATGCCCTTTATATTACCGGGCAGGAAAACGCTTATCCGAATATTCTTTCACAACAATTTGAGAAAACTCAGGATATTGAGGAATTTACCATTCCTTTTATGAATGATAATGCCGGCGGACTTTTATTAGGCGGAAACCAAATCACGCAAAACCGTCTTGTTTTGGCTGTAGGACAGGATGGCACGCCTGGACCTCAGGTTTATACTGGAATGCAACCTACTACCGAAGTTGGGAATGTGTTGCAGGGCCCGTTTAGTAATATGGGTGTGCCGGGAGCAAAATCTTACCACCTTGGTTTTTCTGGTTATGGAAATGTTCAAAACCTGGCTACACAATCTGCCAACCCATACTTTGTTCGTTTTGCTTCTTCACCAGAAGCTACAGTTTTAGAAGATGCACTTGCTCAAAATCCAACTTTTTTCTCTTTATGGATAGGAAATAACGATGTGTTGGGTTATGCTACTTCTGGAGGAACGGGAGAATTTCAGTTAAACAATTTAGATCCTTCTACTTATGGTGAAAACGATATTACAGACCCTAATGCCTTTGCCGGTATTTACGGGCAAATGGTTCAGGCTCTAGCGGCTTCAGCCAGTGGTGGAGTTTTAGTTAATATTCCAGATGTTGCTGCGGTACCATTCTTTAATACAGTGCCAAATAATGCACTTGCATTAGATGCTGAAACAGCAGCTAATTTAACTGGTTATTTCCAGGCGGTTTCACAGGTTTTTGCTGGCGGATTAATGCAACAGGGAGTTCCTGCTGAACAAGCTCAGGCTTTAGCCTCGCAATATGCGATCACCTTTAGTGAAGGTGCAAACAGGTTCTTAATTGATGTGGAGCCTTCAGAGGCAAATCCATTAGGATTTCGACAGATGACCGCAGAAGAAAAATTAGTTTTAACCATAGACCAGGCTGCTTTAGCGCAAGGTTATGGTGCGGTTAGTCTTTCGCCACAGGTAATGCAAATTCTTGGAGCTTTACAACAAGGTCAAACTCCAACTCAGGAAGAGGCTAATGCACTTTTTGGAGCGGTAAATGGGATTGACGATGCTGATGCTTTAGACGAAGCCGAATTAGCTAATATAGAGCAGGCAACTGCAGCTTATAATGCTTCTATACAAGCTATCGCTGATGCTAATGGATTGGGGTATGTAGATGCTCAGGGCTTACTAAATCAATTGGCAGAAGGAGGAATCTCTTTTGATGGGGGAACCATAACTTCAGAATTTGTAACAGGTGGTGCTTTTTCTCTTGATGGAATTCATTTAACTCCTCGTGGAAATGCAGTTATGGCTAACGAAATTATTGATGTTATTAACTCAACTTATAGCGCTAGTGTTCCAAAAGTAAATGTTGGTACTTATGGTACTGTAACTTTAAGTAACGAAGTGCAGTAAAACCATCACCTTTTATTACAAAAATAGAAACGCCGGATTTTTCCGGCGTTTTTTGTATTTTTCAGAAACTAACTAATCTTAAAATTATGAATTTTATATTAAGAATACTACTTACCGCGTTAGCTGTGGTGATCCTGGCTAAATTTCTACCAGGCGTTGAGGTAGCCGGTTACTTAACAGCTATAATAGTGGCACTGGTTCTTGCTATCCTGAATTTACTGATAAAACCCCTTCTGGTAATTTTAACCTTACCGGTAACTATATTGACGCTAGGCTTGTTTTTACTGGTGATCAATGCGATAATCATTTTACTGGCAGATGCTTTTGTTTCAGGATTTGGAGTTAGCGGCTTTTTTATCGCCCTGCTTTTTAGCTTGCTTTTATCCCTGTTTCAATCCCTGCTTTTTTCATTATTGGGAAAAGATTAGGAACTATACTGGAATTCAATAATTTGAAACTTTGTTGGCTTGGGAAAAAAGTGTAATTTTGCACTCCAATTTTTATAACAAGTCAAGATGAATATTACCAGAGAGAATATTGATGAATTGAATGCGGTGGTAAAAGTAGATATCGCCAAAGAAGACTATGCCGGTAAAGTTGAAAAAATCTTAAAAGATTACCGTAAAAACGCCAATATTCCCGGCTTTAGAAAAGGGCACGTGCCTATGGGAATGGTGAAAAAACAATACGGTCAGGCTGTTTTGGTAGATGAGGTAAACAAACTTCTACAGGATTCACTAAATAAATATCTTACCGAAGAAAAACTGGATGTTCTTGGAAATCCTATTCCTAAAGAGCAGGAAAACTTCGATTGGAATAAAGAAGAATATACTTTTGAGTTCGAACTTGGTTTGGCTCCAGAATTTGATGTAAACCTTGAACTTGAAAAGCCGGTAACCCATTATAATATTGTGGCAGATGAGAAAATGGTGAATAACCAAATCGAATCTATAAGAAAACAATACGGGAAGCTGATTTCTAAAGATGAAGCTGAAGAAGGTGATATTGTTGCCGGAACTTTCAAAAATGAAGAAGAAGGAATTGAAAAAGAAACTTCAATAGAATTAGAAAAACTTAAGGGGAAAAGAAACCTTAATAAGTTTGTAGGTGCTAAAGTTGGTGATTCTTTTACTTTAAAAACTAAAAATCTTTTTGAAGACGATCACGAGCTAATTCAGCATTTAGGAATTGAGCACGATAAAGCGCACGATCTTGATATTGAAGTTGAATTCACGGTAAAAGAGATCAACCATAGAGAATTGGCTGAACTTAACCAGGAATTATTCGATAAGCTTTTTGGTGAAGGAAAAGTAACCAGTGAAGATGAGCTTAAAGAAAAGATCAAGGAAGATGCAGCAAAGCAATTTAAGCAGCAAAGCGATCAGCAGTTAATGAACGATGTGACCAAGCAGCTTATTGAGCAAACTAAATTTGAACTTCCTAAAGAATTTCTTCAAAAATGGATTCAGACCGTTGGTGAAAAGCCAATGACCGAAGAAGAAGCTAAAGAAGAATACGAAAAGAGCGAAGAAGGTTTACGTTACCAGTTAATTGAAGGTAAAATAGTAAACGAAAATAATCTTACAGTAGAGTTTGAAGATCTTAAAGCTTTTGCTAAAGAAAAGATCAAAGAACAAATGGCTCAATTTGGCCAAATGAATCCTGGAGATAAAGAACTTGACGATATCGCGGCAAGAATTCTTTCTAATCAGGACGAAGTTAAAAGAATGTCAGAGCAATTAATGAATGAGAAATTGCTTGGTTTCTACAAAGAGAAAATGTCTTTTGAAGAAAAAGAAGTGACTTACGACGAATTTGTGAAAGAGATTTACGAGTAGGCTTTTTCTATAAATTTATACTTATATTTAAGGCGTTAAACCATTCGGGTTAACGCCTTTTCACTTAAAAGGCAGCTAAGAGAAAAAGCTTAAAAAAAAGATTGATGGATTACGGAAAAGAATTTGAAAAATACGCCACTAAGCATCACGGTATAAATAGTAACTACTACCAGAAAATAGTGAGCAGTATGACTCCTACGGGGATGACCCCTAATATTATTGAAGAGCGACAAATGAACGCGGTTGCTATGGATGTTTTTTCCAGGTTGATGATGGATAGAATTATCTTTATGGGTACTGCAATTAACGATCAAGTTGCAAATATTATACAAGCACAAATGTTATTTTTAGAAAGTACAGATGCTTCTAAAGATATCCAGATCTACATTAATTCTCCAGGAGGAAGTGTTTATGCAGGTTTGGGAATTTATGATACTATGCAGTTCATAAAACCAGATGTGGCTACAATTTGTACAGGTATGGCAGCTTCTATGGGCGCAGTATTACTTTGTGCCGGTGAAAAAGGAAAAAGAAGCGGTTTGCCACATTCCAGGGTAATGATTCACCAACCTCTTGGTGGTGCCCAGGGGCAGGCGAGTGATATAGAGATTACCGCAAGGGAAATCTTAACCCTTAAAAAGGAATTATACGAGATTATTGCTAAGCATTCCGGACAAACTTACGAGAAGATAGAGGAAGATAGTGATCGTGATTACTGGATGAAGGCCGATAAAGCCAAAGAATACGGTATGATCGATGAAATTTTAACGAGAGAAGGATAAGAATTAATTTCCAGTTTATTATTTTATATACTGGAAATTGAAATTTGACGAAATGGCGAAAGAAGAATTAGAATGTTCGTTTTGCGGTAGAAAAAAACCTGAAACCAACTTACTTATAGCTGGGCTGGATGCGCATATATGTGATAAATGTATAGAGCAGGCTCACGGCATTGTTTTAGAAGAACTCAAACAGGGGGAAGCTAAAGAATTGTCTTCAGACTTAATGCTGAGTAAACCAAAAGTGATTAAAGAATTTTTGGATCAGTATGTAATCGGGCAGGAAGCAACTAAAAAAGTGATGTCTGTAGCGGTTTACAACCACTATAAAAGGCTCTTACAACCGGCAAGCGGTGATGATGTTGAGATTCAAAAATCTAACATCGTAATGGTTGGGGAAACCGGTACAGGGAAAACCCTTATCGCAAAAACTATTGCAAAAATGCTTAATGTGCCTTTGGCTATTGTAGATGCTACGGTTCTTACCGAAGCAGGTTACGTGGGTGAAGATGTAGAAGGTATTTTAACAAGATTGCTTCAGGCAGCCGATTATAATGTGGAAAAAGCACAACGCGGAATTGTATTTATTGATGAAATAGATAAAATTGCCCGTAAAAGTGATAATCCTTCAATTACCAGAGATGTTTCTGGGGAAGGTGTTCAGCAGGCGTTATTAAAATTACTGGAAGGAACCACCGTTAACGTGCCGCCAAAAGGAGGTCGTAAACACCCCGATCAAAAATTTGTTGAGGTAGATACCGAAAATATCCTTTTCATTGCAGGAGGAGCTTTTGATGGTATTGAGCGAAATATCAGTAAGCGACTAAATATGCAGGCGGTTGGTTTCAGCGCTTCAAAAAGCGAGGATAATATAGAAAGAACCAATTTGCTGAAATATATTATTCCGAAGGATTTAAAGGATTTCGGACTTATTCCTGAAATAATAGGAAGATTACCGGCACTTACTTATATGAATCCGCTTGACGAAAGTACGCTTCGTTCTATTTTAACCGAGCCGAAAAATGCCATTATAAAACAATACAAGAAGTTGTTTGAAATGGACGATATCGAGTTCGAAATGACCGATGATGCTTTAGATTATATAGTTGAAAAAGCGGTGGAATATAAACTGGGAGCAAGAGGATTAAGATCTTTATGTGAAGCAGTGCTTACCGATGCGATGTTTGAAATGCCCGAAAGCGGTAAAAGCAAGCTAAAAGTAACTCGCGCCTATGCCGAAGAAAAATTAAATAAGTCTACTATAAGCAAGCTTAAAGCGGTTTCTTAAACCAGACTTAGAATTATATTAAAAAGATGCCCGAAAATATGGTTAAAACTATTTTCGGGCATTTTTTATTATAAGAATTTAGCGAAAAACTAATCTAGTATCTCGTAATGTATAAGCTTAAAACTGCCGTTGTTGCTATCTTCGGCAGAACAGGCAGTTAAAGCAACGATAAGATCCATTTTTGCTTCAAATAGCACATAGTCTCCTGCCTTACTAAATGGCGGATCAACACTAATTTTTCCCTTCTCATCAAACTGAACGTTCATAAAAATGTTGAAAGCCGTAGGAATATCGTCTGGCTGAATTTCATATTTTTCCAGGCTGGTATATAGGTTTTCAAAACAGCTGGGATGGTAACCATCGTAATCATACATCACTTCAAAAGTTTCGGGGCTGCATGGAGCAAGCAAAAAATCGTTTCTCCCGTTCGTATCTTCAAGAATTTCTGCCATTTTGTTACTGCGATTGCTCCAAAGAAAGTTTCCTGAACTTATTAAAATAGATTCTTCGAAATCCAGGGTTTTTCCTGAAGATAGTTTTTCCCTTCTGTCTTTTGCATTAAATAAAACCATATCGCTAACCTGTTCACCTTCGGCATCTATCACTTTCAATTTCTGTCCTTTTTTTAATTTAAAGGCGGCTCCAGATTGTTTTTTTATAACTTGCATTTATGCTCTTTTTTAATGTTTTCGCTTAACGCGGAATTTAAATTATTTTGCTGTTTTTCCAAATGTGCGGTGACCGAATCAATATCTTCCTTATCATAACCCTGGTGCAGTTTTGCAATACCTTTAATTTCTTCTACTTTACACCAAAACCCTGTAATTAAAGGCAAATGTTCATCCAGCATTTTTTTTGGAATGTCTTTATAATACAAAGGATCTTCCTGCGGTTTTTCGAAAGTTGCAACCAGTTCTTTTAATGAGTCTTCAAGTTCCTGCCGGGATTGTATTTTCAACTTTACATTTACGTGCACTGCAGAATAATCCCAGGTGCTGATGTCTTTTTCTTTATACCAGGAAGAGGAAATATAGCCGTGTGCACCCTGAAAAATTAATAAAGCTTCTGTATCGTCTTTTAAGTATTTAAACTGCTCATTATGGTTGGCTATATGTGAAAAGAGAAGAAAATCTTTTGCAGTGCCTCTTGTGAGCACCGGAATATGAGTAGCTAAAATTTTTTCACCATTAAGTATAAAAGTTGCAAAAGGATGCTGCTGTATAAATTTAAAAAGAAATTCAGGATCGTCTTTTTTGTATTTTTTGGGTTGATACATATTTATTTTTTTCTGTGAAAAGGACATTTCCATTCCTCTTCAACTTTACGACCGCTATATTGTCTGGCCTCGCTATTCTCCCCAAAGTCTTCCAACATGGGATTTATATTTCCCTGTAATTCTATATCACGTTCTCTAATCTTATTACGAACGGTATTAAATGCCCCCATTTCTCTTAATTTTTCAAATTGCCAGTGTAAATTAAAAGCAATTGCGGGATAAGGACTTTGCCTAGCTTTGCGACTGCTGTTTGGATGTAAGCCTACTATATAGAAAGCTTTTCCGGCAATACTAAAGCTAAAATTTTTATCTTCAGGATTATCGCTAACTTCAGGATCCCAGTCTTCATTGTCTATATCATGTAATAACTCCAGTTGTTTCCAAAGTGCAGTTTCAAATTGTGTTTCAGAAAATGAATCCTGGTCTTTAAAAACGGCCATAAAAGTATAGAATTCATTAGACTCAAAATCGTAATTTTCTATATACTTCTGTAAATCTTTATATATTGCTTTGGCTGTTCTTCGGCTAGGGAATTCATCGTAGGTATGCAGATCTAAGTGATCTTGGCTTACCACGGTTTGTGCCATCATACAGGGATGGTCTTTAGTTAGAACAAAATCTTTAAACGCTAATTCTGCAGCTTCATCTGCATTAATTTTCCACTTTTTCACTTTAGGTTTTACTCCGGAAGAAATCATAATATCGAATGGTTTTTTATAAAACTACCATCTCTAAGCTGGCGTTCCATAAGGTTTAAGAATAAATTAATTCAAAATTTAATAAGATTAACAGGCAGTCTTATAATCTATTTATATGGGCAGATCTACCTCATAACATCTTTAATGAGCCAATCTTCCAGCTCCCGATCCTCTTCCGAGGTATGTAAAACTGAAATATCTCCTGTGGTTTCAAATACTACTGCACGCACCTGGGAAAGATCTAAAACATTAGCTTCCCTTAATTTAGAGCGCAAATCACCTTCGGTAACCCGAGCTTTTTTTAAGTTTTCGTATAAAATAGTTTGCTTGTCCATTAATAGCAAAGGTGAATTATCTATTGCCTCCTGAAACCAGGAAAACCTTCTAAAAAATGCCGCTGAAATCTGTAAAATATAAACTGCTCCCAGCCCAACAATTCCCTGAATTAAACTTACCGATGCCGATAAGATTGTGGTTGCTAGAATAGAACCAACAGCCACTGTCATCGCGAAGTCAAAACTTGACATTTTAGAAAAGCTTCTTTTTCCGGCAATTCTGGTAAAAAGTATTATTGCTGCGTAAATTCCTAACGCGGTTAGTAAAATTGCTATTATAGACGTCCACGAAGCTTCAAACCATTTTTCCATAATTAAAATTTATTTATTAGCCTCCAATAATTTCTCCGCCATTAACGTGTATAACCTGTCCGGTAATATAGCTGCTATCTTCACTGGCCAGGAAAACATAGGCGGGAGCTACTTCGCTGGGTTGGCCGGCCCTTCCCATTGGGGTTTCCTGTCCAAATTCGGTAACATCATCAAAAGTAGCGGGGATAAGTGGGGTCCAGATTGGGCCCGGTGCAACGCCATTTACCCTAATTTTTTTAGGCGCCAACATTTTAGATAAAGACCTTGTAAAACTTACAATAGCCCCTTTGGTACTACTATAGTCGAGTAAATGTTCGCTGCCCCGATATGCTGTAACCGAAGTAGTATTGATTATCACATCCCCTTCCTTAAGCTTTTGCACGGCCTCTTTTACTATATAAAAATAGGGATAAATATTGGTTTCAAAAGTGGTTTGTAATTGCTCTATGCTTATATTTTCTATCTTGTCTTTAGGAAATTGTACCGCAGCATTATTCACCAGGATATTTAAATGCCCCATTGCATTAATAACTTCATCCAAAGCTTTTCTGCAGAATTTCTCATCTTTTAGATCGCCTTCAATAATATGGCATTTCGTGCCTTCTTTTTCTACCAATTTTTTGGTTTTCAGCGCATCTTCATCCTCGTTTAAATAAATGATTGCAATATTAGCGCCTTCTCGGGCAAAATGTACTGCCACACTGCGTCCAATGCCGCTGTCGCCGCCGGTTATTAAGACATTTTTTCCCTTGAGTTTGCCAGAACCTTTATAATTGTCTCTAATTATTTGGGGTTCCGGGTGCATTTTAGACTGCTTCCCAGGTTGTTCCTGATCCTGATCTGGAAATTTTTTTGGTTTGGTCATTTCTGGTTGAATTTGAGTTTAATAAATTAAAAAAGGGCAGGGATGCCCTCTTTTAATTTATTAATGATATTTTTTCTACGGTGTTAAAACTACTTTAACACACCCATCTTCTTTATTTCTGAACTTTTTATAGGCTTCTGGAGCTTCATCCAGGCTCATACGGTGTGTAATTATAAAAGAAGGATCAATTTTTCCTTCTTCTACTTTTTTAAGCAGCGGTTCTAAATAATGCTGCATATGGGTTTGTCCCATTTTTAGGTTTAGTGACTTATTCATAGCCATTCCCATCGGCAAACCATCTACTTCGCCTACATAAACTCCCGGAATAGATACGTTCCCTGCCTTTTTGCAACTCTGGAATATTTGTGCCAGGGCATTAGGTTGCGATTTATCAAGATTTTTATTAAAACCTTCAGTACCGTGCGCCTCGGCACCTACTGCGTCTATACAGCAATCAGGCCCTTTGCCTTTGGTCATTTCCATTAATTTTGCATAGACTTCATCGCTATCTACGGTTCTTATAACTTCAGCTTTCCCGTATTTGGCGGCCATATCTAATCGTTCTTCAACAATATCAATAGCGATTACACGTTTTGCTCCCAACATCCATGCACTTTGAATGGCAAATTGGCCAACGGGACCACACCCCCAAATAGCTACCGTGTCCCCTTCTTTTATATCGGCATTTTCGGCCCCCATATATCCGGTAGGAAAAATATCGGAAAGGAACAAACTTTGCTCATCGGTAAGTGAATCAGGTACTTTTATAGGTCCAACATCGGCGTAAGGTACGCGAACATATTCGGCCTGTCCGCCAGAAAAACCTCCTAGCATATGTGAAAAACCAAATAAACCGGAAATGGGATGGCCAAGATTTTCTCTACATAATTCTTCATTAGGGTTAGAATTATCGCACAAAGAATATTTATGATCATCACAATAATCACAATTTCCACAGGCAATTGTAAATGGTACTACCACACGATCTCCTTTTTTTAACTTTTTTACTTCTTTTCCCACTTCTACAACTTCGCCCATAAATTCATGGCCGAGAATATCACCGTCTTTCATCGTGGGCATTAGGTCGCCATAAATATGTAAATCTGATCCACAAATTGCTGTAGAAGTTACTTTTATTACAACATCTCCCGGCTCTTCAATCTTAGGATCTGGTACATTGTCTATTCTTACATCTTCTTTTCCGTGATAACATAATGCCTTCATAATTAATTATTTAATGGTTGTTAAATTGGTTGAATTGTAAATTTAGGCTGATTTTCACACAATAAAATGTTAAGAAGTTATAAGAGTTTCTAAAACGTCTTTCAAGAAACCTGATATCGTTAATAAAACTCGCATTTGAGTTAAATGAATACCTTTGCAAAATGAATTTATTGAAAATTGGTCACCGTGGAGCCAAAGGATATTTCGCAGAAAATACTCTGGAAAGCATCCAGAAAGCATTGAATTTTGGTGTTGATGCTATAGAGATTGATGTGCATAGATGTAAAACTGGAGAATTAGTTGTGATTCACGACTTTACTTTAGATCGAACTACCAATGGAAGTGGTGAAGTTGCTAAAAAGTCTTTAAGCGAAATAAAGGGCTTAAATGTGGAAGATGAATTTGGAATTCCACTACTTACTGAAGTTCTGGATTTTATTGAGGGAAAATGCACTATCAATATTGAATTAAAAGGTTTAAATACCGCTACAGCTACTGCCAAAATCATTAAAAAATATATAGCGGAAAAAAACTGGACCTATAAAGATTTTATCGTTTCCAGTTTTCAGAAAAATGAGCTGTTTCAGATGCGAAAATTGGATAAAAATGTTGCATTGGGAATTTTGAGTAAAGCCAGTGTGACCGAAGCTATAGAGCTCGGGAAACTTCTTAAAGCCTCGGCAATTCATCCGTCTTTAGGAATAATTACCCGGGATAATGTAAAGGCATCTCACAAGGCCGGTTTTAACGTAAACGTCTGGACGGTAAATGAACCGGAAGACATTCAGCGAATGCGTGAATTTGGCGTAGACGGTATTATTTCTGATTTTCCCGACCGACTTTTATAAATAATGGAATTAGAGAACCTGAACCGGAAATCTTCAACTTAAAATTAGAAACGAGAAAAATGCAGCATTTCGATATTATAATTATAGGCGGGGGAGCAGCAGGCTTTTTTACCGCGATAAATGCAGCTGAATTTAACCCCAATCTAAAAATTGCCATTTTTGAACGCGGGAAAGAAGTGCTTACCAAAGTGAAAATTTCGGGTGGGGGAAGGTGTAATGTAACTCACGCCGAATTTATTCCGAAGGAACTTAGCCTCAATTATCCCCGTGGAGAAAAAGAATTGCTTGGGCCTTTTCATGGATTTATGACCGGGGATACCATGGAGTGGTTTGAGAAAAAAGGGATTGAATTAAAGATAGAAGATGACGGCCGAATTTTTCCTGTTTCAGACGATTCTCAAAGTATTATCAATTGCTTTTTACAGGAAACCGAAAAATTAAAGGTTCAGGTATTTAAGAGTCACGCGGTTCAAAATTTTCAAAAGGAAGAAAAGTTCTGGATGGTGAAAACCAGTAAAGGAGATTTTTCTGCTGATAAAATTATGCTCGCTACTGGGAGCAATCCTAAAATGTGGAGTATGCTAAAGAAACTGGGTCACGAAATTATAGAACCTGTTCCTTCTCTTTTTACTTTCAATATTCAGGATGCCCGAATTAAAGATCTACCCGGAATCGCTACCGAAGCCGAGGTGAAAATAAATTCTAAAAAAGTCAATTTAGAAAGTAAAGGGCCTTTACTAATTACTCATTGGGGAATGAGCGGCCCTGGGATTTTGAAGCTTTCAGCCTGGGGCGCAAGAGATCTGGAGAAACTGAATTATCAATTTGAAATACTGGTAAACTGGTTGCCCGGGTTTACTTCAGAAGACATTTTGCCTAGTTTAAAAGATCTAAAATCAAAACTAGCTAAACAGCAGGTGGTAAAAAATGCGCAATTCGATTTGCCTAAACGCTTATGGAAAAACTTGGTAACAGGAGCTGGAATTGAAGAAGGCACAACCTGGGCCGATTTAAATAAAAATCAGCTTCAAAATTTGAGCGAACAACTTACTGTAGCGACTTTTAAGGTAAATGGAAAAAGTACCTTTAAAGAAGAATTTGTTACTGCCGGGGGAGTGAATTTAAAAGAAATTAATTTTAAAACTTTTGAGAGTAAACTTCATAAAAACCTGTTTTTGGCTGGAGAGGTTTTAAATATAGATGCCATAACCGGCGGATTTAACTTTCAAAATGCCTGGACAGGCGGTTTTCTTGCGGCGCAGGCTATGAGTGAAGATTAATTAAGTCGCCAGATCTCAAAATTTAAGATCATAGCAAACAATACCCAAACTGCATAGGGTATCATTAAATACGCCGCGGTATTGCTTACCACTCTAAACCATTTTATAGTGATTAATATTAGTATAAATAATAAAATGATGCTTAGTAAAGCTAAAAATGGTTTTTGTATTCCGAAGAAAAGTAAAGACCAGGAACCGTTAATTAAAAGTTGAAAGCCAAAATGATATAAAGCGGTTTTCACCCATTTGTGGTAGAAACCTTTGCTCCATACAATTCCTGCGGCAATCCCCATTAAAACATACATAATTAACCAAATAGGGCCAAAAAAGGCGTCAGGCGGATTAAACCAGGGTTTATTCAAGTCGGGATACCAATCTGCGGTGCCTGCCTGGGTGGCAATAGCGCCCATAAACCCGAAAAGCAAACAAATGCCAATGGCCACAGAACTTCGTAAAAAGAGTTTTTTGGTCATTTTAAGGTTGGTTTCGGGTAACTTCCCGGTTAAAACGAAGAAGTTTGTCCTTACTAAAATAAAAATTTATTTTGATAGCGAAAGAAAATTCCCAAAACATAAAACATATCTTTGCGCCCTGAGTAAGATTTAAATTTTCAATCTAATGCCTTAAGCTTCTGCAGTAGGTGTTTTTACTAAAATTTTGCTATGCGCGAACAGGATTTTATTCCAAAGCAATTTTCAGGCAACATCGAAAAAGGAGAAGTTATCTGGAAGTCTCCCAGCAATATTGCCCTGGTAAAATATTGGGGTAAAAAGGAGAACCAGATTCCGGCGAATCCTTCGGTGAGTTTTACCTTGAAAAATTGTAAAACCACTACGAAGATGGAGTTTCAGAAGAAGCCAGAACCATCTGCAACTTTTGATTTTGAACTTTATTTTGAAGGAAAAAAGAAGGAAGATTTTAAACCGAAAATTCAGCAGTTTTTTGAACGTATTGAGCAATATGCCCCGTTTTTAAAAGATTATAAGCTTAATATTTATACTGAAAATTCTTTTCCTCACAGCAGCGGAATAGCATCTTCTGCAAGCGGGATGAGTGCTCTTGCGCTTTGCGTCATGAGTCTGGAAAAAGAATTGAATCCTGAGGTTATTAATGATGAGTTTTTCTATAAAAAAGCTTCTTTTTTAGCCAGGTTAGGTTCAGGGAGTGCTTGCCGTAGTTTAGAAGGTGAATTAATCGAATGGGGCGAACACCAGAGTATTCCGGAAAGCAGTGATTTATTCGGAATAAAATACCCGTTTGAAATTGATGAGGTGTTTAAAAGTTACCAGGATACCATTTTGTTGGTAGACAAAGGGCAAAAGCAGGTAAGTAGTAGTGTTGGTCACAATTTAATGCACGGCCATCCATTTGCTGAAGAGCGTTTTGCCCAGGCACATTCTAATTTAGACAAATTGAAGCAAATTTTTGCTTCCGGAAATTTGGAAGAATTTATTGCTATCGTAGAAAGTGAGGCACTTACTTTGCACGCGATGATGATGAGCAGCAATCCTTATTTTATTCTAATGAAGCCTAATACGCTTGAAATTATTAATAAAATATGGGAGTTTAGGGAAAGCACTAAAACTCCAATTTGTTTCACTCTGGATGCCGGCGCCAATGTACATCTGCTTTATCCAGAGATGCATAAAGAAAAAGTTTTAGAATTCATTAAGAATGAGCTTGTTGCCTATTGTGAAAAAGGGCAGTATATTTGCGACCAGGTTGGAAAGGGAGCAGAAAAATTGTAAATTTACCTACATTGCTCTTTTTTGTTCTGAAAAAAGATTATTAGAAAGCTTATGAAAGGACCTTTATTTTATTCAAAAATCTTACTCTTTGGAGAGTACGGAATCATTAAAGATTCCAAAGGTTTATCCATTCCTTATAATTTTTATAATGGAGCTTTAAAAGTAGATGAAGATCCTTCTGAAGCTGCGATTGCCTCTAATAAAAGTTTAAGCCGTTTTGCCGATTATTTAGGTGAGCTACAGGAAAATAATCCGGAGCTTGTGCAGTTTGATCTGGCAAAGCTAAAAGCTGATATTGAAAAAGGCATGTATTTCGATTCTACTATTCCGCAGGGATATGGTGTGGGAAGTAGTGGTGCTTTGGTTGCGGCTATTTATGATAAATATGCAACTGGAAAGATCACCGTTCTAGAAAATCTTACTCGTGATAAATTATTAAAACTGAAAAAGATTTTCGGGGAAATGGAATCTTTTTTCCATGGAAAATCTTCAGGCTTAGATCCTTTAAATAGTTATTTAAGCATCCCGATTTTAATTAATTCTAAAGATAATATAGAGCCCGCAGGAATTCCTTCACAAACCGAAAATGGTCTGGGTGCCGTATTTTTGTTAGATAGTGGCAGTACCGGTGAAACAGGACCAATGGTGAATATTTTTATGGAAAATATGAAGCAGGAAGGTTTTAGACAAATGCTTAAAGAGCAATTTGTAAAACATACCGATGCCTGTGTAGACGATTTTCTTAAAGGAGATGTGAAGTCGTTGTTTTCTAATGTAAAACGTCTTTCTCACGTGGTATTGGATAACTTTAAGCCAATGATCCCCGCTCAATTTCATAAACTTTGGAAACACGGTATAGATACTAACGATTATTACCTCAAACTTTGCGGTTCTGGTGGTGGTGGTTATATCTTAGGTTTTACCGAAGACATTGATAAAGCCAGAAAATCTCTTAAAGATTACAAATTAGAAGTGGTTTACAACTTCTAAACAACCCTTACATGGCGTCTATTTCTAACAAGCGCTTATTGCTGAAAATGTTTAGTCTATTTTCGGTGGTTCGTGGCTATAATATTTTGGTGCTTATTTTAGCACAATACCTTACATCAGCCTTTATTTTAGCGCCAGAACTTCCATTAAGAGAAATTTTTTTTGACGATAATTTATTCTTTCTAATTCTATCTTCTGCTACGGTGATCGCATCCGGGTATATTATCAATAATTTTTACGATAGCGAGAAAGATTTAATCAACAGGCCAAAGAAAACAATGTTAGACCGGTTTGTGAGTCAGCGAACTAAACTTTCGGTTTATTTTATTCTCAATTTGCTGGCTATTTTCTTTGCCAGCTATGTTTCGTTTAAAGCAGTAGTTTTCTTTTCTATCTATATTTTTGCGATTTGGTTGTATTCCCATCGGTTAAAACGGGTTTTATTTTTGGGTAATCTGGTGGCTTCCATCCTTACCCTTACACCATTTTTCGTAATATTTATCTATTATAAAAATTTTGAAACGGTCATCTTTATACACGCTACTTTCCTTTATTTAATGATCGTAATGCGCGAACTTGTAAAAGACCTGGAGAATATGCAGGGAGATTTGATTCAAAATTATCATACTATTCCAATAGTTTATGGAGAGAAGCTCAGTAAATTTTTCCTTTCAATATTGAGTATTTTAGCCGTAATCCCCACTATGCTGCTTATTACCCGTTTTGATACCGGTTATATGAATTATTACTTTTATGTATCCCTTATTTTACTGGTGTTTTTTGTGCTGTTCCTGTATTTCAGCAAAGTGAAATGGCAGTTTTTACTGCTTCATAATATTTTAAAACTTATTATTGTTGCCGGGGTTTTTAGTATTTTACTTATTGATATTAAAGAGGTACTAAACCGCGTTTTTTAAGATTCAAATTCAAAAATAATTTATGGAAAAAGATCATAGCTATTTTTTAAAAAGAGCTATTCAGTTAGCAGAAGAAGGAATGGATAAAGGTTCCGGTGGCCCGTTTGGTGCTGTAATTGTAAAGAAGGGAGAAATTATTGCCGAATCCAGTAATAAAGTAACATCTACCAACGATCCTACCGCACATGCCGAGGTGGCTGCAATTAGAGAGGCTTGTGAAAAACTGGGGAATTTCCAGTTAGAAGATTGTATTCTTTATACATCTTGTGAGCCCTGCCCAATGTGTTTGGGTGCTATTTACTGGGCGAGACCTAATAAAGTTTATTATGCTTTAAGTCGCGAAGATGCTGCCAGGATCGGTTTTGACGATCAGTTTGTTTATGATGAAATAGCATTGGATATGAACGATCGCAAGATTCCGTTTATTAATATGATGCGCGAAGAAGGTCTTCCAATTTTTCAGAAATGGGAAGCAAAAGGAGATAAAATTGATTATTAGATACGCTATTTTTAGTATAAATCAGTATAAAAACTTTCAATTAAATAGAATGCCACTCTAAATCAATAGAGTACCTTTGCAAAAAATTAGCGATATGAGTAGAGACGATAAATCTAAAGGTGGAAAATTTAGCGGAAGACAAGGTGGTGGTAAGACCAAAAAGTCTATGGCCCGCGGTAACGCGCCTATTAAAAAGCAGCAGTCAGCTCCTAAAACTCCTTCTAAGACCGATGGAATTCGTTTAAATAAATATATTGCCAATGCCGGGATTTGTTCCCGTCGTGATGCCGATATCTTTATTTCTGCCGGAAATGTGACCGTTAATGGAAATGTGGTAACCGAAATGGGCTTTAAAGTAGCCCCAACCGATGAGGTGAAATTTGACGGAAGAAGCATTAATCCAGATAAACCCGAATATTTTTTATTAAACAAACCAAAAGGGATCTACGTAACCGGGAGTACCGAAAAAGGAGGGAAAACAGTTATGGATATTATGGCGAAAGCCACAAAAGCAAAACTTGATCCTGTAGGTAAATTAGATACCCAGGCAATGGGACTTTTACTTTTTACCAACGATGGTACCCTGGCTAAAAAACTTGGTAAACCCAAGAACGGAATTAGACAAATTTACCAGGTAAACTTAACAAAACCGCTTTCAGTAGAACATTTAGAGAAAATTAGAAATGGTATTTTTCTTGAAGATGGGAAAGTAATTATACAGGACGTTAGCTTTATTGCCGATAGACCTAAGAACGAAATTGGGATAGAAACTAGAAGTACCAAAAACCACGTAATTCAAAGAATGTTTAAAAGTATGGGCTTTGAAGTTGAAAAACTGGATCGTGTAGTTTTTGGCGGACTTACAAAAAAGGATCTGCCAAGAGGTCGTTTTAGAAGGCTTACAGATCAGGAGGTTATAAATTTAGGAATGCTTTAAAAAAAGTGATTCCGTATTAAGTTTTTTAATATTTTTGAACCGGATTAGGATATTGCTTCTCCGGTTTTTTATTTTAAATTTATAATGCACCTATTTAATTGACAGGAATTTATTACCTGAACGCTGAGCGAACCTTTTCGTCTGCTAAAATTCTTTGTTTTAAGCCTTATCAGAGCTTGACTTTAAGCTCTTACCATTTTTTCTTAACATTAATTTACCAGTCATTCTTTTTGACCCGAAAAATTAATGCCTAATTTTTATCCTTATAACATATAAACCAAACAATTGAATACTAAATACAGCGATTTAATAGACCAGACCTATTACTTTCCGCAGGAGGAATTTACCCTGGAAGGAACCGAGTTAAAGTTTCACGACATAGATCTAATGGAGTTGATCAAAGAATATGGAGCTCCATTAAAATTCACCTATTTGCCTAAGATTTCCCAAAACATTCATAGAGCCAAAAAGTGGTTTGCCGATGCTATGGAAAAGCACGATTATAAAGGGAATTATAATTATTGTTATTGTACCAAAAGCTCGCACTTTCAACACGTTTTAAATGAAGCTTTAAAGAACGATATCCATATTGAAACTTCTTCGGCCTTTGATATTAATATTGTGGAAGAGTTAAAAGCATCTGGGAAAATTACCGATGATACTTATGTGCTTTGTAATGGCTTTAAACGCGACCAGTATATAGAAAACATTGCGCGCTTGCTTAATAATGGTCATAAGAACTGTATGCCCATTATAGACAATTATGAAGAGATAGATCTACTTTCAGAAAAGATAGAAGGGAAATTTCCTATTGGAATAAGGATTGCTTCAGAGGAAGAGCCAAAATTTGAATTCTATACATCCAGGCTTGGGATTGGTTATAAGAACATCGTCCCATTTTTCAATAAAAAGATAAAGGAAAACGAGCAAGTAGAACTAAAGATGTTGCATTTCTTTATCAATACCGGGATTAGAGATACAGCTTATTACTGGAACGAGTTGCAAAAATGTTTACGGGTTTATGTAAGCTTAAAAAAAGTGTGTCCCGAGCTTGATAGTTTGAACATTGGCGGAGGATTTCCGGTGAAAAATTCACTTCATTTTGAGTACGATTATGCTTATATGGTAGATGAGATCATCAACCAGATAAAATTATATTGCGAAGAAGCCGAAGTTGATGTGCCCAATATTTTTACTGAATTTGGCAGTTTTACCGTGGGAGAAAGCGGTGGCGCTATTTACGAGATTTTATATCAAAAACAGCAAAACGATCGTGAGAAATGGAATATGATCAATTCTTCATTTATCACCACTCTGCCTGATACCTGGGCGATAAGCAAGAAATTCGTGATGCTGCCCATAAACCGTTGGAACGATGAGTATGAGCGGGTGTTACTTGGTGGTTTAACCTGCGATAGTGACGATTATTATAATTCAGAGCAGAACGTAAACGCTATTTATCTTCCTAAGTATAAAAAGGAGAAACCATTATATATTGGCTTTTTTAATACCGGAGCTTACCAGGAAACTATTGGTGGTTATGGTGGTTTACACCACTGTTTAATTCCGCAGCCAAAGCATTTATTAATAGATAAGGATGAAAATGGTAATATTAGCACTAAACTTTTCAGCGAGCAACAGGATGCCGATGATATGCTGAAAATATTAGGCTATAATGGTCACAATTAAAAAATTAATAACTTTATATAACCAACAACCAATTAAGCATTTACAATGAACAAAAAGAATTACGCCGGAATACCAGATAAATATTCGCGCATAGATGATGCGAAAGTGGTATTGATCCCGGTTCCTTACGATGGTACCAGCACCTGGCAAAAAGGATCTGATAAAGGACCTGAAGCTTTTTTAGAAGCTTCAGAAAACATGGAACTTTACGATATAGAAACCCGTAGCGAAGTCTATAAAAAGGGGATTTATCTCGCACCATCGGTAACTGAAAATTCTTCTCCAGAGAAAATGGTGGAAGCAGTTTATAAAACCACTAAAAACTACCTTAAACAGGAGAAATTCGTTACGCTTTTTGGAGGTGAACATTCTATTTCTATAGGTTCTATAAAGGCTTTTAATGAAACTTTTGAAGATCTTACGGTAGTTCAAATTGATGCTCATGCTGATCTTAGACCAGAATATGAAGGTTCTTCCTGCAACCACGCCTGTGCGGTTCACGAAGCCAGTAAAAAGACAAATCTTATTCAGGTTGGAATTCGGTCTATGGATGTTTCTGAAGTAGAGCATATGGATGAAAACCAGGTTTATTTTGCCCACGATCTTTATGAAGACTGGCAGGATGATGCCATTGGACAAATGACGCCAAATGTATTTATCACTATAGATTTAGATGCTTTTGATCCTTCTATCTTGCCATCTACAGGTACGCCTGAGCCAGGTGGACTTTTCTGGTATGAGACCCTGGAATTTCTTAAAATGATGTTCAAAAAGAAAAATGTAGTAGGTTTTGACATTGTAGAACTTTGCCCAAATAAAAATGAAAGATCATCAGATTTTCTTGCGGCCAAGTTGTATTATAAAATGTTGAGCTACAAATTCAAATATCAAAATTATAACGAAGAAGACGAAGATGAGTAAAGGAGCTATTTCCCAATTTATAGAAAAATATTATTTACATTTTAACTCGGCAGCTCTTGTAGATGCGGCCAAAGATTACGAAAAGCAACTTCAGGGCGGTTCTAAGATGTTAGTTTCGCTTGCCGGTGCTATGAGTACAGCAGAACTCGGTAAGATTTTTGCCGAAATGATACGCAAAGATAAAGTGCAAATCATTTCCTGTACCGGTGCCAATTTAGAGGAAGATGTGATGAACCTTGTGGCGCACTCACATTATAAGCGTGTGCCGAATTATCGCGATCTAACTCCGCAGGAAGAATGGGATCTCTTAGAAAAAGGCCTTAATAGGGTTACCGATACCTGTATTCCGGAAGAAGAAGCTTTTAGAAGAATTCAGAAGCATATTGTCAAGATTTGGAAAGATGCCGAAGCTAATGGTGAACGCTATTTTCCGCATGAATTTCTGTATAAATTATTGCTTTCCGGGGTATTGGAAGAACACTACGAAATTGATTTAAAAGATTCCTGGATGTATGCCGCAGCCGAAAAGAATTTGCCGATCGTAGTTCCCGGTTGGGAAGATAGTACTCTTGGGAATATTTTTGCTTCCTACGTGCTTAAAGGCGAGCTAAAAGCCAGTACCATGAAATCGGGAATTGAATATATGACGTTCCTTGCCGATTGGTATACCGATAATTCTAAGGACGGAATTGGATTCTTCCAGATTGGTGGCGGAATTGCCGGCGATTTCCCTATTTGCGTTGTGCCTATGCTTTATCAGGATATGGAGCGAACCGATACTCCTTTCTGGAGTTATTTCTGTCAAATATCAGATTCTACTACCAGTTATGGTTCTTATTCGGGAGCGGTTCCTAATGAGAAAATTACCTGGGGAAAACTAGATATAGATACTCCAAAGCATATAATAGAAAGTGACGCTACCATTGTAGCACCACTTGTTTTTGCTTATCTCCTGGATATGTAATTAACAAAGAATTATTAGAGGTTAAAGCTGTTCAATAAGACTTTTTATGTACTATTGAACAGCTTTTTTTATGGTCTTTTTTAAAATCCTCAATACGAAATATGAGTAGCAGTTGGTTTGTGTATGCGATTGGCTTTTTAGCCCAGCTTTTATTTTCCGCAAGGCTAATAATGCAATGGATTAAATCAGAAAAAACCAATAAGATTGAAACACCAACGCTCTTTTGGAAACTTAGTTTACAAGGCGCTGTATTGCTTTTTATTTATGGTTATTTGCGGGATGATATGGCAATTATGCTCGGCCAATTCTTAGTTTATGGTGGCTATTTTAGAAATCTTCAGCTTCAGGGAGAATGGGGTAGATCTGGAATCATGTTTAAGATTTATGTAATTACACTACCTATATTAATTGCACTTTATCTTTTCTTTTTTGGAGAATTAAACTGGTCAGACCTTATAGAAGGCGATAATATTTCTACCTGGCTCATTGTTCTCGGGATAGTTGGTCAACTCGTTTATACGTCTCGTTTTATTTATCAATGGATTCATGCAGAGAGAAATCAAGAATCAGATTTGCCGAAAAAGTTTTGGATAATTAGCCTGGTAGGCTCCAGTCTTATTTTAACCTATGGAATCTTTAGAAATGACCCGGTTTTAATTGCGGCACATTTCTTTGGAGGTATTGTTTATATCCGGAATCTATTTATAATACGGAATTCTGGCGAGTAATTTCGGTTTAAAAATTTCCAAGAGAAAGATTCCTATAACAAGAACATATTCAACTGCAATTAACCAGTAATTTTCCTGAAATCCATTCTTTGTATAGGCCGAATAACTTAACATTACCAAAAACGACCATACTAAAGCAAACCTGAATTTCGTAAAAACAGAAAGTAAAAGTGGCGTGGCAACATACCAGGGGTGTACCGTGGTCGCTAGAAAAAAATAGGCTGAAACTCCCACAAGCATAGTTTCAATTAGCTTTCGGGTTGAATTATTTCTTTTGAAAAAGGCCAGTCCGCTAAGAATTAGAATTATAAGTAGTGGTAGGATCTTCCCTGTGGTTGCGATAATATTGTAGCCTTTTAGCTGAAATCCTATCCATCTAATTATGTAATAAATACTCGCGTTAAACTCGAATTTCTGAAACCATAGCGCAATACTTGCTGAAAAATTCGAGATGAATTCTGATGAAAGAAAAGGTAGAAAACTAGCTAATACTGTTAGTCCAACCATTAAATAATAGCCCAGCAGCTTTTTGAAATTTAGACCGGGAATATCTGAATTTTCTATTTTTCTGTTTTTTATAAAATAATTCCACAAAAGCGGCAAAAACAGTAGTGGTAGCAATTTTATCGAAACTGATATTCCTAATAAAATCGCGCTCCAAATCCATTTTTTTTGATGTAATAAATAAATTGACCAGGTTAAGAAGAACAGCATTACACCTTCAAAATGAAGATTTCCGGTGAGCTCTATGATGATAAAAGGATTTAGAATGAACCCGAAGATTTGATGCCCAGGCAGATTTAATTTTAGTAATAATTTTCTGCCGAAATATAACGTTCCCAAATCGGCCAGGATGATAAAGACTCGCATCGCGACCACAGAACTCAAAATACTCTTTCCTCCTAAAAATGTTGAAATCGCAAATAGTAATTGATTTACCGGTGGGTAGCTGGTGAAATTGCCGGCACTCAAACTACCCATTCCATTTATTAATTTTTGATTTGTCAGTTCGAGTGCGGTCGAGAACTCTTTTAAATCATTTGGAACGGATAAATAAGGGTTTATTCCTTCCAGGATCAATTGTCCATCCCAGATAAAACGGTAAAAATCTTGCGAAAGATTTGGCGTGGCTGCAATAAAAACGAACCGGAATAAAACTGCAACTCCTGCCAGGAACCAAAAATTGCTTTTTTCTAACTGAATAAGCTTAAAACTGATAAAAAACAAACCGGTATAAAGACCGATCAGTTTTATAAAGTCAGCGCGGTTTAGCTCGTAGGCGAAAGACCCATAAAAAGCAATTCCTGTTAAAAGTAGGAGTATGGAAAACTTATGATTTTTAAAGAAATCTGACATTTTACTTTTCTTAATACGTCATCCTGAAATGAGTTCAGGATGACGATGATAGCAACTTTGAAGTTAACCTATGTAGGCTTTTAAATTCTAACCGATCTAAAAACCACAAACCCAAAACCTATAAAAAGCATCAGGTGAAAAATAGCCAGGCTAAAATCGTTCAGCATAAAAGCGCTATAGAGTCCGAAACCAAAATATAGCCATAAAGCGAATTCAACCCCAATGCTTAAAGAAAATTTCTGTTGAATATAAATATTCTTTTTCCAGGAATCATTTAGAGAACTTACATTGAATTTTGGAGTTCTAATAAAAGCCGATTTTTTCCCCAGATGTCCTTCCAAAACCGCTAGCGAATTATGAACCGAAAATCCCATCGCTACCGAAAAGAACGTAAAAAACATGCCTATAAACTTCAAAAAGCTTTTAAAACTCTTCCCGTGAATTTTCGCATAAGCCGCATAATAACATAAAAAGAAAATTACTGTGCTCACTAAAAAGAAAGCCACCAAATTAAAATACCAGCCAAACTGTGGATTGTTGTTTTTAATAAATAATACCGGAATACTTAAAACCGCCAGGACCAGGATGATTAAAAACATACTGGAATTTAGAAGATGAAAGAATGCGTGAAATTTTGTACCAAAGGGAACTGTTTTGTCTTTGAGTAATTTCTTGAAATTCTTTTTAAAATTCTCTGCAGCACCTTTATTCCATCGAAATTGTTGCGAACGCGCCGCACTTATCGCTACCGGTAATTCGGCGGGAGTTTCTACATCTTCCAGGTATTTAAATTTCCAGTGCTTTAGTTGGGCACGGTAGCTTAGGTCCAGGTCTTCGGTTAAGGTGTCTCCGCTCCAATTTCCCGCATCTAAAATACATTCCTTCCGCCATATTCCCGCCGTCCCGTTAAAATTGATAAAATGTCGTCCAAAATTACGGCCGGTTTGTTCCAGGATAAAATGAAAATCTAAAGCGAATGCCTGAATTTTAGTAAGTAGGGAATAATCTCGATTAATATGTCCCCATCGTGTTTGCACCACTCCAATTTCAGGATTTTTAAAATATGGCACCGTTTGTAGCAACCAATCTTTTTTAGGTAGGAAATCGGAATCGAAAATGGCGATAAACTCTCCTTTAGCGATTTTTAAACCTTCTTTTAAAGCACCTGCTTTAAATCCGCTTCGGTCTTTTCGGGTGATATGTTGGATGTCTAGACCGGTTGTTTGAAGTTGATTTACCAGGCTTTTAATTTTCGCAACAGATTCATCGGTGGAATCGTCTAAAACCTGGATCTCTAATTTTTCATGAGGATAATCCATTTTAGCGATATTTTTCAGCAGACGTTCCACGACATAAAGTTCGTTGTAAAGTGGAAGCTGAATAGTGACGAAAGGAGTTTCAGAAGGATCTTTCAGGTTAAATTTTTCCGAAGCATCTACCTGTTTTTTGGCTTTTAGATAATTCAATAATAATTGCAGCTGCGAAATACTGTAGAAAAAAATAAGCAGCAGGGCAAGCGTGTATATAATGATAATGGCTAAATCCATTACTTAAAACTGTATTTAAAGATCCAACCCAGGATTTTTACTCCTGCAAAGATAGCACCTTTCACGGTTCCCGAAACCTTTGAAGTGCCAATCCTGTTTTTGTAATGTACGGGAACTTCAGTGTATGAAAATCCTTTTTTTAAGGCTTTTAATTGCATCTCTACCGTCCAGCCGTAAGTTTTGTCCTGCATTTCGAGTTCCAGCAACTTATCGTATTTAATCGCACGAAATGGCCCCAGATCGGTAAACCTCGCATTAAAAAATAATTTCATTAGTGAAGTGGCCAACCAGTTTCCAAATATCTGCGGAAAAGTCATCGAGCCTTTTTCGCGCCATCTTTTAACCCTGGAGCCAATAACCAGATCTTTGTTTTCCTCAATAATTGGAGCGATAATCTTAGTTAATTCGGCCGGGAAATCACTGTAATCCCCGTCGAGGAAAACAATAATATCTGGTTTAGTCCTGAGCTTGTCGAAGGATTGTTTTGATATATAATCCATTCCCTTTAAACAGGCGTAGCCGTAACCCTTGCGGTTTTCCTGTAGCACCGTGGCGCCGGCATTTTTTGCATTTTCTTCGGTAGCATCGGTAGAATTGTTGCTTACCACAATGATTTCCTGAACAATTTCGGGAATTTCGGCAATGACTTTAGCTATGGACTCTTCTTCGTTATAAGCCGGAATAATTACTTTAATAACTTCAGAAGACTTGATTTTTTCAGCTTTAACTTTTTTAAAGGAAGTGTTATCTGGTTTATATTTCGTTTGATTATGCTTAGGTTCTAGATTTTCTTGCGGCATTTATTTCGATTTCTGGTTTACCAAATCCATTAGATCTACATCATTTCCTAACAGCACTTCTTCAGAATTTATACGTCCGTCCATATCGTCATTTTCAAGTTTTAAAACGCCACGCGGGCAAACTGCCGAGCAAATTCCGCAACCTACACAGCTGGAACGCACAATATTTTCTCCTTTTTGAGCATAAGCACGAACATCAATTCCCATTTCGCAATAGGTCGAGCAATTTCCGCAGGAAATACATTGGCCACCGTTGGTAGTAATTCTAAACCGTGAAAAAAGACGTTGCTGCATTCCTAAGATTGCCGCCATTGGGCAACCGTAACGGCACCAAACCCGGCTTCCAAATATCGGATAAAAGCCTACGCCAATTACACCAGAAAATGCAGCGCCAATTAAGAAGCCGTACCATTCTCTAAGTTGATAACCACCGAAGAAAAAGATATTCCCATTTCCGCTGAAATAATTGAGGCTTATTATTGACAAGATCACCACTAAATAACCAATAGCACCATATTTAGCATCTTTCGCTAATTCTTTGCGTTTAAAGATCATAATTACGGCAAAAAGTAAAGTAAGAAATCCGGCCGAACCCCAAAGGAAAACGTCTGTGGTAAGCCAGAAATCATTGGCGCTGTCGCCTAAAAATGAATATAACACCGCGATGGTCATTACGGTAACAAAAACCAAAACACTATGGATCACCCATCGTTCAATTTTCCACGCATATTGAGATTTATTCGAAAGCTGGCGAAAAGGATCACCGGCGGTCTCCGCGAGCCCACCACAGCCACAAACCCAGCTGCAATACCAGCGTTTGCCATATTTATAAGTTAAAATTGGGGTGATTACAAAAATGGAAATCAAACCAAAAGCTAGCATAATTACCCCAACATTGCCTGCTGAAAGGAATTCGTTGATCTTATAATCGGTAAACAGGTCGTAATTAAGCGGCCAGATATTAGCTGGATTATAGTAAGGTTGATTTAAACGAATTAAAATTTCAGGAATTAGAAATGCGAAACCTAACTGAAAAAACATCACCGAAAAGGTGCGAATTACTTCGTAGCGATTATTGCGATATTTGAGAATAAATTTATAGCCGAAAATAAGAATAGCCAATGTATAAAGCGTGCCGTAAACAAACCATTGACTGGCAGGATTTCCGCTAATGAATTGGCTTAAGGGATCAAAAAGTGAGATGATTCCGGTATTTGCTCCGTCAGCATTTAAACCTAAATATTGCGGATACCAATATAACACCACGTAAAAAAGCGTAAGCGTAATTCCCAGGATCCAGGCCCAAAATCCGCGCCCGCTGAGGGATTTAAACCAAACGCCATCATTTTTTATTCCTTCGTGTTTCCCTAGATAGAGATCGTTTGCAAAAATTATGGTGCCAACTGCGATAAGCCCTAAGGATAAACTTAGGAATAAAGTTTTATTCGGAAAATTCACATTGGCAACTGCAAGCACCAGGATAAAAAGGCCAACTAAACCTATGCCGCTTGCCAGTCTTTGAGTGGTAGAAAGTTTTGCCGGTGCTTCTGCCGTAAGAGACATGTTATGTTCTATTTTGCTCATGCTTTCTCTAGATTCTCTTTAAAACTTTTAAAAATGTCTTTCTCGTAACGAGTGTAAAATTCGGGATCAAAATTGGCTTGTTTTAGATTGGC
>VMHT01128754.1_pt1 | contig 28447 bp, 23 predicted proteins | sample 4693611 | NCBI WGS metagenome assembly VMHT01 (sample SAMN12280063, study PRJNA550983) | marine metagenome | isolation source: seawater sampled from same location over 5 years 0.02-0.2 micron viral filtrate | place: USA: collected off the coast of southern California halfway between the port... ... | reverse complement strand
TTAGAGGTAGCACTTCTCATACTTCTTTGACAAATGCATTTGGTAATGGACATGGGCGATGGAAAACTCACTTTTATCAAGATATAGGTGATGATATGATACTTACCCGATTTGATGGAACCAAACGGTCACTCGGACCCGGTTTTGAGCGTGATGCAATATGCGGGTATCGTTCTCACGGTAACGTTGATAGTGAACTTATTATCTTCTTGAGTGGTGCAAGAGACAGTATAGACCACAGTGTACCGCTTTACTTTGGCGGTGGGTTCACTGGTGTTACACTCGACATTAACGATGGAACACAGAATGACTACTCGCCGTTCTACACCCACCCCTACTCCGGTGGGCCAACAGGAACAGCGGGTATTCAAAACGCCAATGAAATTAGCGGGTCATTCGCTATGGTGGATTGTAATGCACTGCTCGCTTTCTTCCCCGGCACAGCCCTTCTCAATCAACACCGAGGGTCAATCAACAGCCCAGTGTCGAACAAAGACAGCATCCTATCACCCGACCTACGAGGTGGTAATTTAGATGACAACTTCACTTTACTTAATGCGGCGGCGGCAGGTGATGTAAGAGCAAGATACGCCGCAGGTATTGTTCGCCAACAGCCTGTACCGTTGGTGCTTCGCTTTGCTCATCCTACCGCCCGCTATCATGACAGCCAACCTATTGTAGATGCTACCTGCGATTATAATAATGACCCAACGATTACAATGGATTCTACAACGCAACTTGTTGTAGGAATGACGGTCACAGGTACAGGTATTCCCGATGGGGCTACAGTATCATCCATTACCAATGCTACCACATTTGAGTTATCGGTTGCTACTACTGGTGGCTCGGTGTCAAACGGAACTTTAACATTTAATTATATTGAAAATAAAACTACTTACCTTGTCTATGGGCCGGGTCAAGCATTCCCATTCACCGAAGACGACAACTCCAATGCGGCTGTCGAACCTCACCCCGGATATGTTGTCACTACCGGTAACACTTGGAGTAAAGTTCCTCACAGTAATTATCTACCAAATGAAATTACCAACAATGATAATTTATACGGCCCGCCCGATTCTACTTACCAAACTGCAAGAAACCGTTACCATTGGCGAACTACGCTTAACTGGTCGCCACCGCAAGGTATTCCCAATGTAGGTTATTTACAGCAACGACCGGAACACGGTTCTCACTATGGCGAAGTCTTTACCAACCCAACAAGTGGTAAAATTACCAGTGATAATAAAGCAGATTATTGGAAAACCCACCCTTACAAACACTGTGCAGTATCTTATTACGGTATTGCTATGAGTGCAGATATGACATTTCACATGGATGGTGGGTATCATCCGGGTGGTTCATGGCTTGACAACCAAATCTCATTCAACCCCCCAAATCCAAACAGTAACTATCGTTATGCTTTGGATGCGGGTAATCAAGTCAACGCTACAGCATACCGAGTATCGGGTGTGATGGGTAAGACTATCCTTGAAGGTGCGAACAGCGAAACTGCGCTTAACTTTGACACTGATTATATTGTAGTAGATGGAACACGCTGTCAAAACGGCGAAGAACTGGCGACTATCATCGGTCAAGCAATCAACGAAAATCCCGGTAAAGGTGCGCTTAAGGCAATGGGTGGAACATTCCTACCATCTATGGGTAACTCAATGCGCCAAGACCGATATGGTTGGATTGAAACAGGTAGTTCCGGTAGTATTCTTTATCAAAATATGACTGGCGATTTAGATGTTCGACTACTTGCAGGTACCGCTTTAGATAACTCAAAGGTGTATGTTCAAACAGTTATTGACGGTGCAACTCAAGAAGAATTAGAACAAATACCTATGAGTGGATGGCTTCGTACACCCGATGGTGGGCGAGACCACACAGTAGGCGCAGGGGCCGTTGACCCAAGTTACCATGCTGGTCCTACATGGGGATGTTATCACAGTCGAGAAATATACAATGATAGCGGAACATATCGTGTAAGGTTTTACCTTGCACCAAATCGAATAAGCGGTCAACCTTTACTTGAAGACCGTACTACATGGCATAATAAATGCGAAAGTGCAACTTTAACTTACCCTTCTCCGGGTGCTGTAATTGACCCAAACCCGCCAAGTCAACCCGAACCTATTCAATACCCACCACTCACAAAGTTATTTGTTTGGTCGAAGGCGGGTGTTCATCGCTTTAACAATGAAAACGAAACCCCTCGTAGCCACATGACACAGGCGCACTTTGGTGGATTGGTGGATGCTATTGACCGCACACGCCCTGTAGGGGCTGTAGGATGGGCGGGAGAGCGTTATTCCTACCTCAATTCGCTCAAGGTAGATACAACCGTCTTTACCGACGCTACATGTGATTACAATAACGACCCTACAATTGCAATGGATTCTACCGCAAAACTAAAAATTGGTATGTTGGTAAGTGGAACAGGTATTCCTACGGGTGCTTATGTCCGTAGCATTACCAGTAGCACTGGATTTGAATTATCAGCGTCAACAACAGGAGGTTCGGTAACAAACGGCACACTCACCTTTACCACCAACCTTTACGCCGCTGGAAAGGGTGCTTGGCATCCTAAGATGGGCTTTACTCCTTATGGTTCATCAGCCTCATGTATGAGTGTATTAGGACACCTACCAAGTTCTTATCCAATGTATAACAGCCCCGAAGCAAGTCCGAGAGTCAACGGTCAAGAAAGTGTTTCCAATACTTCTTACGATGTTGCGCTTACTACACCTTATACATGGAATATCGGTTTGGCCGGAGGTGCTTCATGGTACACGGCTTACGACTTTACAGATGTCGAAAGTACAAAAGACATAATGAGTGCAAAACCTCCACACATGCGAGAAACTGACACTGATACTACATTCATACTTAACAAAAAATTACATCACCAGCAAGGAGTATTTAGTCGAGCAATGCTTGTCATCAGTAATGAAAGTGAATTGGCTCTTGTTGCTAAGACTGACCGTGATGGTATCAAAGCAACCGGTGATTGGTTGTCGGTCGTATCGAAAACTCGTGCTGGCGTAGCCGCCGCTACTGCTATTACATTCGCTGGTACAACACGATGGGATGAACGATTCCATGATGCTGAACGATACATAGCCCCTGCCAACGCTGGTCCAAATGTCGAAGCGTTAATTGCTACAGGAACGGCCACACCTACTGCTGATGTTCCGTCTGCGGCTTATGTATTACACACAGCATTAACCAGCGACCAAGATACTAATTTGTTTAACGCCGAACCTTGTTTCGCTGAAACAGGAGATTTGTTCTTTGACACTGATATTAGCCCCGGTTCTATCAATCTTGAGGTTGCTACTGCTGTTACTCGTAATATTACAAAAGAACTTGAATTATCAAGCAGTGATGCTGAAATTGATAATTATGATTACACTAATGATGACTTTTGGCTTGGTGACACCAACGGCTACAAGTTATCACAGCGTACACCTGCTCAAAACTTTAGCGTTGAGCATGTAGTTTGGAAACGGATGGATGGTGGCAACCTTAGCCTACCTGCTTCTAATGCACGAGGATTGGGTGCTGTTCCGTTTGTCACTCGTGTAACAGGTAGTAATGCCTACACCACTGGTGAAAAATTATACGGTAACAACCGCTTTACCTTTGAATCAACCAATAGTGCAATGTTCCCGATTATCCAAGCGCAAGAATTGTCGCATCCGCAATTAGCCGCCCGTCACCCCGATTTACTGCGTAATATTCTTGAAATACCAAATGAAGAGATTCAGTTTGAAAGTATTACAGTAATTGATGATACAGGCCAAGAACATAAAATCGAGGGTGGCTCACCATTCGGAACAATTATTCGGGCGTATTCGCAAATACCCGACCGAACAACGCAGGGATTAGCACCAGCAATTGCAGGTAGCGGTGTCACACCGAATATGAAAATCCGATTACCCGACCCCGATTCAATACCCGGTAACTTGGTAGTTCGTTCCGGCTTTGACAGACTACAAGCCTATCAAACTGAAACAATGGGTACAGGTGGTATGATGACTAAATCCACCGTAGAACATATGTTCGATAATAGTTTGGTGAGTCCAAACCTCGGCCCTACTTACAGCGACCATAACTGGGAACATCTTTCTCAAAATACACCGTTCCCCGAAAGTAAAATGACAGGCTGGCAAAGTTCCACAGGAAACGCACCTCTTGAAACAGCCTATGAATTACACGACCGTACCTTGTACTTCCATGTAACAAAAATGGGTAATACCAACACTCACAAGCATCCTGTCATTTATTCACATAGTGCTGGTGTAGTTAATCACGAACTTACAGGTGTGTCTTTTAGTGGCACTACTTTAACAGTAAATACAAGTGTAGTTTCCGAAGTTTATGATTCTACCTTTGGAAACAAAGAACGAGTAGGAGAGCGCAGATTCCTTCGATTATACAATCCGACTACCGATGAAGGCGGCGTAGCATCCTTTACCGGCATTAGTGGCTCTACATTCACTGGTTGCGTGGGTGATGAAACATTCAACAAACTCGTTCTTGAAAGTATTACAGCACTAAAAGTAGTTCCATCATATTACATCCCTGCTGGTAGCACCCGATTCTATGGTTCACGCCGTATTCGAGACCATGCAGAAGTGAGTGGTAATAGCCCCGATATGGCCCACACACACTATGTCAATTACTCGGTAACGGGTGAAGAGGCGACTACAGGGTATTCGATATACAGTAAACCGCAACTCACCCCTGCACCTATTCCTCGCATGGGCCATCACTTCGTCAACGCAACAATGGCTATGCTACCCGGACATTGGGCGCACCCTGCTTATCAAGGATTATACGACAAACATCGAGCCTGTCGCTCGGCTACTTTACAATCATTTGAGCATGAAGATATGGATGAAAGAAGTAAGAACACTTTAGTTACAAGCCGAGATACTTTCCCTACTTATGACCCGCTATTGGTTTTTGGTTCATTAACTGCTACACCGAGTGGTCCAAGTGATATACACGGTGGTGGATTCTCATTGATGTTTGAAACCAAGTTGCGTAACGATGGTTATGGTGTTCTTGCATCCGAAGGCCAAGCCGGTGTTGTTAATTCAAAGGGTGGACACACCGTTGTTCTTGAAGCCGCAGGTACTTACACATTGAAAGAACACTTCCCCGACCCCGCCGAAGTTGGTGCGTATCAAATTATCATTCAACCAAATATGCACAGTTCACAGTTTATTGGTTATCATGCTAATGGCCCTGCTGATAATAGTGCCACCCCCGATGGTAGTGTAAATGAATTAACAAGTCAACAAGTTGCTCTCGTCGTAGGTATTCGTGAACCCGACAGTGCCACAGGTGCTTACGCTCTCGTATTAGCAAACGCTACGATGGCTGATGTAAGAGGCTGTGAAGTATTCATCAACGAATTGATGATAGACCATGACCCCGATTACGGTAGTCATTTCACCAATATCCCACCGTTGATGTTGTATAATCCACTTGGTGTACAAAGCACAGAATCACCAGCGTTTGTTCGTCGGTCACTACCCTACTTACCAAATATGTTTATTGATTCAACACCCGGATTTACAACCAACATTCCGTGGTGGTCTATAGTACACAAAGTCGCCCCCGATAATGCTGATGCTGACCGCTTCAATCATTTGTCTTGGCATCGGCTTGATAATTACTATGAGTTCTTAAGAGCGAGTAATGGTTCGATTGCATCTCAAATTACACTTGCCGGTTATCCGAGTTTCTATCCCGACTTATACTCCGAGATACTTGAGAATATCAGTCTTACACCTGTGTGTAATGTAGTAAGTGTAGCATCTACAGTTATCACAGTAGATGATGCACGAGGATTCCCTAAGCAACCTTACTATGGTATGGTGCTTGAATACATTGATGCAACAGGAATACGACGAACACATACTTACACTGAACGCAGTAGTTATGATTCAAGTAATATGAATAAACCTAAGCAATTTACTATTGTAGCCAACAGTGACTTTACCAGTAATTTAACTGCTGGAACAGGAATGCGCCTAAGTCGAGCGTATGATTTTAGACCAGCAAATACTATTTTAAATGACAGTGAAACAAGTATCATCACCCGAACATTACCTCAAACTTTAGCAGGTAGTCGTGATACCAACAGCCTACACATGGCTGATGCATACCTTTGCCTATGGCATCCTAATCTCGGTCGCCCTCATACTTTCTACAGTGATGCAAGTCGAACATGGTTGAATCCATTGACTGACCGAGCCATCAACCAAAAACCACTCAACAGTATGCCGGAACACTTTGAAACAGTTCACTACCATGACGCTACTTACTACGCCAGCATGGGTCCGTTTGCTTTGCGAATGAAGACAGCCATGCCGCCTACCGAAGCGCAATCAACATACTACACTGCTACATCAGCGAGTGTGAGTAGTACAACTGTAACTGCTACAGGTACTATAATGGCTGGATGGCCTACGAGTGGAACAAATACTGTTTATGTCAACAGTGGTAGCGAAGAAGAAACTTTCACCTACACAGGTGGTGGTGCTGGCGGTAATACATTAACAGGATGTGTCAATGTTATCGGAACCCCATTGACTACAATGGCGAGTGGTAATCATTCACTGCGCTACTACAAGACCGCTGACCTCGCCGCTGATGGTTCACATACTCGCCAAGTTGTATCTCACACTGGTAATACCATTACAACAAATGGTGGTGAGCCTATCGGAGATGAGGATTACATCTTTGTTGATGGGCGCATGTATCAAGTCAACGGTGCTGTTACAGAAGGAGATACAACTATTGTAGTGTTTGATACTTTACCTACTGAAATTACTGTAGGTTCTATCATTTACACTGGTGCTGATGGAACACCTCAAACTGCTCAAACCATTGATACCACCATTGGCACAGGGCTTATGCAAGGTGGACAGTCGGACAGCACCAATACAGCCACCAAGAGTATGCTCAATCACTTTTGGCCGAGTGGTAGCCGTGGTGGACCACTGGTGAGCCGTCTTGATGGCTACGCTTATGTTTCATCATCATGGGATTATCCACGAGACTACGGCTTCGATGGGCCTATTTGGTCCGATGCTGACGATGACGGTTCGTATGCTGTAAGTAGCGGTATCAGCAAGTCATCGTATGATGGTATCAGTAACCCAACACGCCCACGCCCATTCGGTTATCGCTTCGGCCTACGCCAACCATACAACAAGCCGCAGTGGTCCATGTATGGATTGCGAGCATTGCGTGAAACAGCAGTGACAGCCACCAACGCAAGTATAGGTTATACTCATGGCCCATTGGTGCAAACTGAAACTCAAACATCAACATACGCTGGTGGTAGCGGTAGTTCAACCTCCACTTTCCCGAACACCTACACTGGTATTATGGAACGACAAACCAACTTCTCCGGTATGCTTGGTGTTGACAAACCGGAGTGGCAGGTTCGATACAGTGACGGTGTTCGCTATACCCGCCCATTCGGTTGCCCTGTACGCACCCTACGCAACAGTGCTACTGTATTGCGTGACTGGTGGGGCGATGGTAACGGTAAGGGCTTAGATTCAATTGAGGATGCCGCTAAGTATTACATTGTTGATTGGTGGGGTAATACTCGTGGTGAGGATATTCGCCGGTTCCCTGTCCGTTCATTTGGTATTCGCCCATCATGGGATGCGGGTGACGCATACGAATACGACCGACGCAATGACCGTACGCCGTATCAGCGAATACATAACAACGGAAAACACCTCGTCAATTTGAAAGGACTTACTAATGCGGCTGATACAGCATTGATTGGTTCACCACCAGTACCGAGATTTGGTGGTCGTTTAAATAACACTAATAATAGCGATACAAACACTTTGGTTGATGTATTCATGCCATCAAACGCACAGCGTGTAGGCGACATGGGTAATGGTCGAGGTATTCGATACCCAACTCAATTCAACGAGGATGTCTTAACCGCATTGAGTGAACCAATACACACGACAGGACTTGTTCTCTCTCATCACACCGCCGAACCAATCCTCAATGATGGATTTATTCGTGCAAGAAACGATACACTGCAAGCCGACGAAGTGCCTCGTGGTATCAGTTCACGCTTGGAGATTGCAGAAGACGGACTACTCAAGCCCGAAGCAGTAGTAAGCGACCGCATGGAAAACATCGTCGGTGATTCACCGCATAAGGATGCAGTGAGTCGCAGTAGTCCTCGTATCGGTCTTGATACCGAGAATCTACAAGGCGTTGACACTAATCAAATCATCATCAACACCGAAGCGCATAGCCTACACACAGACCGAAATGTAGGACAGCGTGTTATATTGCAAGGAGGTTTCACCACCGCTTCGCAAACTATTGGTAACTACGACCTTACCGCACTCAACTTTGGAGGGCAACCTCAAGGTGGCGCAATGCGTATGAGTCACACCTCCAACTTCAACCCGCTTGGTGGAACTTACCTTGCTGAAACCCGTAACTACCTTTCACCGATTGATGACAGTAGTTGGGGAGATATTCCTAAAACCAATATGGAGTTATGGCTAAAAGCCGATAGTCTTGATTTGGCTGATGGTGCGGCTGTAACTTCTTGGGAGGATGTAAGCGGTAACAATAAAGATTTCACACAGGGAACAGTAAGTTCACAGCCGGACTTTGTAGCAAGTGATAGCGATTACAATAACAAACCACTTATTCACTTCGATGGAGATGACGCTTTATCCACTCCTTTCAGTGCTGATTTAAACCCGAATAACTTTACAGTGTTTGTAGTTTCAACTGTTGATTCGGATGACGGTAATTATCACGGAATAATAGACACTACAAACGGTAATACTGGATGGCTTTTGTATGCGAGAATGTCGGGTAGCACCAACTACTGGCAATGGAGAACAGGAACAGGTAGTGGACAGACTATAATATCTGCTGGAAACGATACTGTAGTGCCTAATACTCCTTCGATAGTCACTTTGAAAATGGCTGGTAGTGATGGTGCGGGTGGTGGAACAACTACTCAAACTCTCTATGTAAACGGTGCTTCTGCCGCAACATCAAGTGCGGTGTTTACCAAAAAAACTGCTACTTCTGCTACTCCTATATTGGGTGATGTTGGTTCTTTTGAACTGACAGGTCAAATGGCGGAGGTAATTATTTATTCTTCGGCATTAAGTGATACTGACAGACAAAGCGTAGAAGGATATTTAGCCAGTAAATATGGTATCAGTGCATCATCTGTATGGAAAAGTAGCAACCCGTATCTTACTGATACAAATGGTGATACAAGAGGGAATGTTGTTGATAAGACAATCACATACATGATGCGCCCTGTTCGCTTGATGGATAAACAACACATCGAAATGTTCCGTTCTAATCTCAACCTACACTCATCAGCCCCGCAATACGGCAGTAATTACTTCGGTGCTACCGCTGGTGGTAAATATGGTTTGTATTTGTATGATGTTGACAATGGTAAGGCTACCGCTGGTGTTTATATTCGTGCTTCAAATCCCGATACAAACCCTCCATACATACCCGCTTATTACATGGACATCAGTGCAAGTGACACTGTACCTATGAGTAAAGGGCCAAAGATTATTGGAACAAGTGATAGCGGCTTTGACAGTAGTAAAATTGACAATGAAGTTACTCGTGTAATTATCAGTGAAAATACTTTGCAACACTACCGTTCCGACGCATCACGCCGTCGTACATCAGTAGAAAACGATGATGCTGTTGTTCGTAAAGATTACAGCGTACAACCACGCTTCTCCCAGTCTCTTCATCCAAAAGGACATAAAGGAGATGTTGACTACAATTCAACAGACCACAGTGGTGATGGCGCATGATTGACTACGACTTTTGCAAATGTTGTACACCAATGGAGAACGCATTCGCTTTGATGAAGGCTAAGAAGGAAAAACCATTTCATGGCTACAATCCAAATAAGCACAGCCCAAAAGGTGGACTGAACGCTAAGGGTCGTGCCGCCGCCAAGCGTAAGAGTGGTGCAAATCTCAAACCCCCTGTGACGACTAAGCCAAGTAAACTCAAGCCCGGCTCAAAGAAGGCCAAGCGTCGTAAATCATTCTGCGCTCGTATGAGTGGTATGAAAGGTGCAACGAGTAAGAAAGGTAAATTGACACCGAAAGGGGCTTCTCTTAAACGGTGGAACTGCTGATGGCTGTCATAAAAAATACAGTCGTCGGTCGGTTTAGTACCGATATGCCCGCAGTGATGGACCATGTGCGTAAGCCGGTGTTCGTTGACAACGCCGTTCATCATGCAAAGGTGGACACGAGTACAGGTGTACAGGCGAAAGTTACCATTGAAAATAGTAACGCATCTACTTTCCAAGTCATGCCCGAAACCCGCTATCAAATCGTTGAGGGTGAGTCGTCAATTCAAATCACACATAAAGAAACATCGGGGCATAGTAGCACCGCAGTGCCATTTTTGGGCGACAATATATTGAGTTCAACCAACAAACCCATGCTTGTTTACAATGCCGACAACCCCGCCCAACGCTTGTCTATCTCAACACTTGAATCCAGCACCGTTGGTATTCTAATGAACCTACAGAACATGAAAGGAAAAACACTTAGTGACCTCGGTTTCTTTGAGCGTGAAGTTAAATTGGGCCAGCCAATTGATGTAGGATTACGAACAACAGACATGGCTATCCGTTTAGGACAACAGGCTACTACCAGCATGAACAGTTTCAACATTGGTCGAAACATGGGTTCAACCAATAACAATAACGGTCGGAGGTTACACTCAACCCGTTTCCTCGGTCAAGACTTTACAAACATCAATTTGATGACCGCCCTCCGCTTTCTCGGTCGTCATGATAGCCGCATGATTTTGATGGACCGCTTCGGTAACATGCTCTATGTTCCTATCACATTCAGCGAGGCAACTCGCACCGTTGACGCTAATCTACGCTTTGGTTCTAAAACCAATGACCCTGTAGATAACACACCTAATCGGGTTACTGTACAAGGTCAACCAATGGCATTGAATGATTTGGTTATTGTTACCGTTGATGACACCGAAAGACAAAGCGGTGTTAATGGTGAGATACGAGAAGAACCAGCACCAGTTGTAGATATGACGGTGCGTTCTACCAATGGGGCAAGAAAAGTTGCTCGTCAAATCTTACGGGGTAACACCTTGACGGCTGGCTCTATCAGTAGCACAGGACACCCCGGTATCACTGATTTAAGACCGGGTATGACTATTGAGTATGACGGTCAAACTCGTGTCATTACAGAAGCAAGACACATGCCGATTGTAGGAACAACCGACCTTACTTTACTTAACATTGAATCGGGAATAGAAGGAGTGTTACAAGGAATTAGTGAAGGTGCAACCTCTGTTTCCAGTGGAGAAGCACCGCTTAATTATGTGCAAATTGTAGAAGAAAACTTGTCAATGTTCGGTAAAATAGAGTTGCGTATTACTTCTCAAGTAACCGAGCGTGGAGTACATAACACCGCCTTTTTAATCGGAGGGGTTAAAGGCACGAAGACAAGAGGCAAAATTGGTGGCACTGGGCTACCAATAGGTGCGAATAAGACCGAGATTAGGAGATATTGACATGCCTGTATCAAATCACATACGCCGTTTACTTCTACAAACTATTGCTGATACTATCAACGAAGTAGTGGTGGGTTTCGACGGAACACCTGCTACTGCGGAGGATGGTGCGGCAGGTCGCCCTGCTATCGTTCTCACGCCAACAGTGACGATTATTGACGACACCGCCCTTCTTGTTGAAGCATCAATGAGTGCTGATAATTCGTTTACTGATAGCATCCGTGAGGTGTACATACAGAATAGAAGCACTTCGGATTTTACACCAGTCGCTCGCTATACAACTAAACCAATCATCAAAACATCAGCAAATGAAATTAACATTGAAATCTTAATCGAGGTGGCATGACATGGCAGGGAATCCAGTATCGGGGCATACAAATCATAACTTGACAGTATCAACAGCGACGAATGTTGATGGCTTAGGCGACGGCGACCACATCTTATCACCCACTCTTACCAACATGATAGAGGGTGTGCATGGTAATGGTATCATCATGTATGACGACACCTCCGTAGGTGAGGGTGACAGGAACACACCCGCTAATTTACCCGGTGCTGTCAATTACGCAAGTGGCACTACTTTCACTGTAAAAGGAGGATATGTTGTTCTTGATGGAGTAATGTATCAGTTCGCAGGTGGTGTAGGTGCGACAACAACTTACACGCTGAATACCAGTAGTGCAAGTGCCGCAGGTTCACACACCGCCCTTACCAGTGGCAAAGAAGCACTCGTAGTTGTCTATGCTTGCGCTGATGATACTTCTACTGTAAAACATATTTATTGGGAATTAGGAACCGCTACTACTGTTGGTGCAAACGCCTACCCTGCTTGTTCGACTTCTTTCCTCAATACACCTACCGCAACAGGTAGTAGTGCGTTGGCGAACACTCAAACACTCGTTTTAGCCGTTCTCCGTGTTGTCTATGCGAGTGGGGGTGATGACCTCAAGTTGGCTATCACAGAAGTGAACGACAAGCGTGTGTTCATCCGACCATCACCTATGTACTTCTCACCCGTCACTACCGGCGATATTGCCGCTACTGCCGAAGTTGATTCGCATACTGAACTTGACAACTTTCATGCCGCCGAAGTTGGTGGTTTCAGCGCATCACGCTTCGGTGCAATGTGGCAATCATTCGGGGCGCAGGTAGCCAGCACTACTGCCGGAGACAACGATAAGGATGTATTGTATTACAGTGGCACTCACGCCGCCCGTTATACTCGTTCAGTGTTCGACCGTGTGCTTACAAGCACTGCTACCAGCATTGACCTCACATCAACCGATGCCAACATCCTCGTGCTTACACCGGGCGGTACATTCGCTGTAACGACCAGTGGGGCGTTCCCTGCGGGTTATGTCATTGAGATAAAGAATACTCACGGGTCGAACACCGGAACATTCGCTCTTACCAACTCAACGACTTCTGCCATCGGTGACACCGCCGACAGCGATGGTGGCTACGCTAAGTTCGTCTGCACAGTAAGCCATGCGACCAATCCAACCTTTGTTCGCTTAGTGTGAATAGGGCGATTCAAAATAGAAGAAGAAAAATTATTTTCAATTACTTTCACTGTTGTTTTTCTTAATTGCGGTGTCTTGCCAATAATGCCCGCATTGCCGACATTGTAGCAGTAAGAAACGCTCACGCTCACCATCGAGGTAACGAGCCGATATGCGTCGTGCTATGTGCCAATGGGCGCAAGACCTACACTTTACTTTCAGTTTTTCCAACAATCGCCCCATCGTAACACGCCTCGCAAAAATCTCCATCAACAAGAGTCGAAACTCTTTCATCGCAAAATACGCAAATGAATCTCTTCTTCATTGCGCTGGCCTTCTTGCTATAATGTCATCAATACGCAGTATTGAATTAGTAACCTCGCTGGCACTTAGCACTGCTTGTCGAACCAATTCAGTAGGCTCAAACACACCAAGTTCCATCATGTTACATACGCCCCCGTTGTGTACATCGGGGCCAATTTCACGGTTGCCCTGTAGTATTTCGTGACGGATAGCGAGGATAGTATCGAGGGGGTCATGCCCTGCATTCTCGGCAATAGTAGCAGGGATGCACTCTAATGCGTCTGCAAAGGCTTCAATCGCCATCTGCGCTCTACCACCTATCTGTGCCGCATGTTGCCGTAGATGTGATGACATACGAGCGTATGCGTTTCCACCACCAACAACAAAGTGACCGTTCTTTAACACTAAAGATACTACACCGAGTGCGTCATCAAATCCACGCTCAACTTCTTCAAGTGTGTGGGATGTAGCACCCCTTAGCACGAGTGTCGCCTCATCGCTCTTGACATCGCCTTGAACAAAGAGATACCATACATCGTTATGCTTTTGACGCCCTACGGTACATTCTGTGTGTCCTTCTACTTCTTCGGGTGTTTGATAGATAGTTGCCCCTGTAACCTTACTCAATGAGCGTAGTGTTGATTCGGGAACTCTGCGAGCAACCATGATGTTATGCTTCTTGAGATGAGCGCATACATGGTCGTTGACCGCATCACGGACAAAGACTATACCACCATTCGGTAATACTTTCACAAGTAATTTAGCCGTTGAGATGAGGTTTGCCTTACCCGATGATTTGTATGACTGAAACGATTGAGCGTCAAGTTGTACTTGCACATTGTCTTCACTCTTCTCATTTTCAAGACCAGTGTTCAATAATACCACATTAAAGTAAGCGTCGTTGCCTTCAAGCACATAGTCCTTGTTTACAATCGAACCTTCGTAGAGGTAGGAGTCATCAAGCGAGCCACCGGGGAATGAAACAACCTTGACGCTTTCAGCATCACCGGCTTTCTCAACTGCTGATACACATAGTTCAGCGACAGCATCAAGTGAGTTCTCAAGTGCTTTACCTGTGATAGCAGTTTTAGCGACTGATACCAATATGTCACGCTTATCACTCGTAAGTGAAACATGACGCTGTAAGTATTCAACAGCCATTTGAGATGCCTCGTGATAACCACGACAAATCACATTCGGGTGCAATCCTTTCTCAAACAGCGTTTCGCTGTTACCGAGCAATTGACCTGCAAGAATGACAGTGCTTGTTGTACCGTCATAGCACAGGTTTTCTTGAGTCTTTGCCACTTCAACAATCATCTTACCACCGGGGTGTGATACATCAAGTTCACGCAAGATAGTAGCACCATCGTTTGTAACGATAACACCACCTCCACCGTCAACCATCAGTTTGTCCATTCCCATAGGGCCAAGCGTTGATTTAACGGTATCTGCTACCGTCTTTGCCGCCCGTATGTTGTGTATCTGTGCTTTGCTTTTCGTACTTTCAATCTCCGTCATATCTACCATTCCACTTCTATTTTTACTATTTCGCCTGTATCTAATTGTCTTGATTTGATATAGCCTTCACTCTTTCCAAATTGATACAAGTCGAATGTTAATTGAGCATCGCTAAGGCAGTATTTGGCTACCTCGTCAAACTTACCTGCTCTCCATGCTAAGGGGGCATCCTCGCTGTTCATAAGTTTATTGTCCTCTAAAGTGGTCTTTGTCAGCATTCCCAGTGTTGTAGATACCTTACCAATGGCTGTTGCCGCCTTCTGTACTAAGTGCTTCGTGTCAATGACCGCATCGGCTTTACCGAGTATATCACCGGCTGTCCAGCAATCGAGTGCATCACGCAGTACAGGTAAATCGAATCCTTTGATGTTATGGCCGATAACAACGCCACCGCCAGCAACATGCTTTGCTAAGTCCTCACCCAGTGTACGAGGGTGAAGTTCTTTCACTGTGGCATCAATATCGAGCGATTTGTTGCAATACACCGTACCATCGTTGCCATTCCATGTAGCGACCACTGTAGGTTCAAAGGAGGCGGTCTTATCCCACCCTCCAATCTCCCATGAGTAATTACCTGTTTCAATATCTAATGCCATTATGTCGCTCATTTCTTACTCACCTTATGTTTATAGTAAACTCTCTTGCCCTGCTTTCTACTGGTAAATAACTTACTTGCGTAGTCTTTGAAGTGTCTTTGAGCCGTAGCCATTGATACTCCGGTGCTTTCAATATATTGCTGAACAACACCTTGTTTTCTTCGCCAACCATCACCGTGACCTTCAAGTTCATAGTCAGCGCATATACCGTATGCTTTAAGCATGTTTTCATGTATTTTACCTTCTTTGGCTTTGTTACCGCCAATTTCAACAGAATCCTCAAGCCAAGAGATGAGGTTTTTAAACAAGTCAATCAGTATTTCACCAGCATCATCTACATGCTCATCTTTAATCTCCCATGACTCATCAAGCAGTGCCATGTGAAGTGAGATGATACCGAGGTAATTCTCAATACCCGGCGTGAATGACGCTACAATCTCCGACATAGAGGGGTTCATGTCCATCAGTAAATCGTAGATTTTTTCGGATGCTTGATACAATGAAGTAGTGTAATTCAAACTTGGTTTGAACATATCCCACATGTGACGCTGAACTGTTTCCTCTCGCTCATCATCAGTCATATCACCCCACTGTGTGAATGTTACTTCGCTCATGTTGAGTAAGCGGTCACGAATACGCTTTTCTGTATTCTTGAAGTAATCGCAAATATCATCCTTAGATAAATCGTTTTCTTCGGGCTTCTGCCAAAAGGTTCCAAGACGAGTAGTACTTACTTCTTGTCGCATACCCATATCCCAATGCGCCCAGTAAAGCAATACACGCTGAAAGATACCCTTTGTCAATACATAGTCCTTGACACCCTTCGGTGGATAGGTAGTAATCCAAAGAGATACTAAAGAATCACACTCAATTTTATTCCCCTTCATGTGCTTTACCAGTACATTGCTGTTGCTACCTACTGCGTTACACGCCGTCTGTAGATACAATACTGTTTCTTGACTGTGTTTATTTGGAGTGAGTAGAATCGAACCTTCATCGAAGTTGATAGCCTTGCGACCTGCGAGTAAACCGGGAACAGTTTCATACTCACCTGTTGGTTTTTGATGTTCGTCAAGCACCGCATTGGTTGAGCCAATTAAACCTGCATCTGTTCCCGAAGCGAATGCGTCATACGGAACTTCAATATCCTCCATGATTTCACTAATGAAGTTCCATGCTATGGACTTACCAGTACGAGATGGTTGAATCCAAAATACATGCACACGAGGGTCAAGGTGAGAGTCACCTGTAGGAATACGAATGTAGGGTAGTGCTACCTGCCCTTGAATAAAGAAGAAAGACAACAAACCCGGAATCTCATTCATCATTGAGGTCTGTGAGAAGTGATGTAAATATCCTTCAAGAACGGGAAACTTCTGTACGGCTTTGTAATTTGATGTTTGAGTCATAGTCTTCAATCCTCCTTTCCTTTATTGTTTATATATGATTTTCACCGCTTCACTTTTCTTTCTTGTTTAACGGGTTCTTCACTTGTAAGTATTTTAATAAGTAATTTTCTTCTCACTTCACCCAAGCCTTTGATTTGCTTAAGTGATTCGGGAAAGCACATCTCTTCTATGTTACCGCATGTTTGCAACAGTCGTTCCGCTACTTCACGCCCAACGCCCGGAACGGTCATTATCATGTCCAAGCGTAGGTCGTTACTCGCTACCCTGCGGATTGATTGCGCCCCATGTTTACTTGCCGGTTTATGCAATTTGTCATGTAACTTCACAATGAAAGAAGCCGCACTGCTTACATCGGGTGTAAAGAATACTTGGCATTCAAAGTCGCTCATTATACGAGCAATCGTTCCAGTCAGTTCACTTTGCACCTTTGAATAACTCACCTTCTTTCCGTTGCGTTTAGCCATAGTGACATACTTTTCAATCGAGCCGTGAATGACAAGAAAGAAACGCTCAAAGTTCGCATCCATGTTATCGAGTTGTCTCCATAGGTGGCCGGAGTGTGATGATTGAAACAGGTCGGGAATACTTTTAGCCTCAACTAAAGCACCACCAAGTAAGTAGTCACCCACTACCAGTGTTTGGCGTATAACAGTCAGTCCTGTTTTCTTGGCTCTACGCTCTATGGATTCACATAGTGAGCCTCTTTCGTTACTATCAATTATCAAGTCCGGCTTCATTTGCCAACCCCCAAACTGTTAAATTGTAACTACCGGATAAGTTTGCTTCTAATCTTTCTTTACCGACTTCGACAAACTCACGGTTTCTACTCAATATGTTTCCAAGTCGGGGCATACTTGGACACCACCGAGGCCAAGTTTCATGAAGTTGAGAGTGTATCTCTCGTGTATTCTTATTACCCTGTTTGAGTATTTTTATCACTCTTGTAATAGTGTTGATATTTCTTCTTTTTTTAGGCTTAATTTTATCATCATGTGCGTCAAAAATGTTACTCATAATATCACTCCATATCGCCGGTTCCATCGTAGTATTTACATTTACCCATACAGAATCCTTCTTGGTAAAGAGTAGCACATGTAGCGTGCGGATAACCCGCCATCACTATACTGCGAACTTGTTCTTCTGTCTTCTCCTTTCGGTAGTCCACCCACCCTTGACCCGAAATGATTCTTGAAATCATACCAACATGCTTTTCCTTTTCCTCGTTGGCTATGCGCCAAGCAGGGAAAAACATACGAAGGCGGTCAGCCAAGTAGGAGGCGAGGTGAAACCTTGCCCTGTGAGTAGGATTGCCGCCACCCATAGCGGCCTGTGATAGACAGGGTAGCATATGTAAATCATCAAGTGATACAGTCGGTATATCCACCGTCTTGATATGCCCCATTGTCAGTAATTTACTTTTGATAATGTTTAATTTAACAGGTGTTTTTCCTAATTGGATGTAACCATTATGTGGCTCTTGACCCTTATCCATCAAGTCGTCATACGATAGATTGAGGATGTCTTCACTACTCATGGGTATAGTCCAAACTTCACGCTTGGCATTATACGAATTGGGTATGCGTATCATACCACTCGTATCGAATGCAACCGTAGGGTCATTACATCTCAAGCCACCCAGTTTCTTCTCCCATTGATTGATGAGGATTTTACCGGAGTGTTTTATGCGTGAAAGTTCTGCACCATTCTTTGGTTCTATTGATTCATCAAGCGGAACCCAAACATGAAAACCGCCACCACTGAACCATATGTAGTGTAGTATGTCTTTATCCATCAACAAGCGATGTAGTTTTTTTACCTCGCTGTGTGGTATTTCAAATGGTAAATCTTTACCTTTATCCTTAAAGTCTTTACAATCGAAATCCAGTACGAAGTGATGTATTTTAGGTGTATTGTAATCTACCCTATGGTGCTTCGGTGCTTGAGTTTCATTGTAACCATAAGCAGTGAAGTAAACATTACCACTCCCGTTCTTACCCGACCAGTAGCGTTCTAACTCGGAGGCGTTCTTGACGAGTCTTCGCCAACCACGCTCACCGCTACTCGGTAGTTCAAGGACTTCACGAGGGAAGTCTATGGGTAAGAAGCCCACCGTATCACCGATTCTTATGTAGGAAAATATCGAGGTCTTTCACCAATTCATCAAGCAAAGCATTGAGAGTGTCGGCTCGCATCTGCGACGGGTGTACAGTGTATGTAATCGTCTTCGGGTGTCTGTATTGAGGCTCGCCATCTATTTCAGCAAACTCATCAAGGGTCGTCTGTCGCACGATGCTACGCAAAAACTTCTTGCGACCAGCACCAGTGGACTTGTGTACCTTAACAACATAGTTGAAGTTACCCACTTTTTCGTTCAGTATTCTTTCTATCAGCATAATTATTTCAATCATTCTTTTCATCCTCATTTATTTTGTCCAAGAACTTATTCGCACCGGAACTTTCCAGCCATTCTAAATCATCAGCCGGATTCCAGTACTCGCAGTGTTCTTGAAAACTGCACCACCCACATTTGAAATCATTGTTTCCGGGGTCGGGTGGGAACTCCATATTTATGTGTGCTTCAAGTAGGCGCACTAAACCTTTTTCGATACTCTTGGCCGCATACCTACCGCCCTTCTTCGTGTCTTCATAGAAGACAGTAGGGCCGTCGCCGCCATTGATACCCCCGCCGGGGAACTCCCATCCCCAATGGGTGATAGGGAGAAACTCATGGTGAGGGCTATGTTCAAGCATCATCTTGTAAAATTGCATTTCTTTACGCATAGCCGTAGGCTTATGCTTGTTGTACTTACCAGTCTTCAACTCCATGAGAGCGAAGCCATCATCGTCAGCGAATAGTCCGTCAATGAAACCGTTCATGTGAATAGGAATATGTTCACCGTTCACTTCAACAAAGCGTGTGGCTTGTATATTCGCTTCGATAGCGACAGGTTCCCACTGCTCACCCATAGTGTAGAGTAATCGGTGAAATTGCCACTCAACCCATTGCTGAATCTGTTCATCCTCGCCAAACTCATATGGTTCGGGAGGTTGAGGTATAGCGTTATGAAACACAGCCTTCGCCGCATCTATGTCACCACTCGCAATCAAAGCAAGTGCATCTTCTTTACCTGTGAAGTTTTCCCAAAACCACTCCATCATGTCGTGAACATTTAGCCCCCGTATGTGGTGGTCCACTGTCTCTCCACGCAAGCCCTTGAACTTCTCAAGGTAGTATTGCTGTGGACACCAGCCGAATGTGCCGTAACTTGACTTGGTAACTCGGAGTATAGTAGTGTCATCCTCATTCGGATTCCAAGCGTAGGTGCTACTCTTGTACGAGTCAGCCTCTAATGTGTTACCAGTAGCCTCAAGGTAATCGTCAATGCGTGGGCGACTATCATCACCGGTAGGATTAAATCTCATCACGCCACCTCCATTTCAGTAATCAAAGTCTTACCCTCATAACCTCGCTTTATATGAAAAGCACAGGCAGGGAAACCGAATGGGAACCCGCACTTACCTGCCCCGACTATATGGATAGAATGAATGTTTCCGTAGCCAAGAATATTACGAATGCGACCAAGACTTGAAAACATCTTTGATAGTGGTAAAAGAAACACTATGTTATCAGCGCACTCATACGATTTGGATAAAATCTCATCCAGTATGCTGTAAGGTGGATTGGTAATAATCCAACTTGCATGTCCTTCATAATCAAAGAAATCTCTACCTCTTTCGATTTCGCACCAATCTGTTTTCCACTGTGTGTAATAATTATCATAAAATACACCACTACCTGCACATGGGTCAAGTACCAACGAACCATCGGGTATTTGAGAACTAAATATCCCAATTACACACTTAGCCATGCTTTCGGGAGTCAAAACTAAATCATTCGGGGGCTGTGGGTCTTTGGCAGTATAGCCCTTACCTCTACCGAACCCTTCATGATGACCCATCATACCATCTCCATTTCAATTAACTTCTGCAAATATACAGCCAAGTCCATTGCTTCTTCTTGAGCATGGATGAGCCATTCAAGACGAGAGAGTGGTGCGGTTTCCATAGTGACTCCGTATTTACCCTTGCCTACTTCTGCTCGCTGTGCAATCTTCTTGCATACTTCGTCTTCTATTCTGCTCATTCTTCTTCACCTGTTATTTCAAATATGATTCTCTCGGCTTCGCATAGTTTACAGTGATGTTTACCTTCAAACTCCGGCCTGTGTTTCAATGGTTTCACGCACTTCATTCACCCACCCCTGCAACTTCATGTAATTCGGGAAACCAATTTTCATCGAGTTGTTCAGCAGTACGCTCAACATTATCGGGTAACATTTTATGTCCTTTACTTTCGCAAAATCTAATCCATGCGGCTTCTTCGGCAATTTTCTTTGCGTTGAGATAATATGAAATCAATTTTATTTTACCCATTTTATTAAAGTAATACTCACGAGATTCCGCCCATGTCATATTCGCAACAGCACACTCAAAGCAATGTGTGTTGCGTCTAAAAAGTGCGGGGTCTAAATATACATCAACTTGTTTTTCGCAAGAGTAGCACATTTTTTTCGCTTTTGCATTTATAGTCATTTCTTCACCTTCTTTTTGTTAAACAAGTGTCCATCAGTCATACTTACAACCCTCGTGTTAAGAGCCATCAACTTCTTTTCAGTGTCAATTTTAAGTCTTTCAACTGCATCCAAAAGAACAGGTGCGTGATTTAATTGGTTCATAACCTCGGCTTTTACCATTATCTCTATTGTAGTGTCAAGCATGGTTTCTAAACGCATAACCCTGTCTTCTAATGAAACGAGTTGACTTTCTAAGTTCTTAGTGTATTTAGCCATCATATCGTTTTGTTTGTAGTTGCTGTGACATGCATCACATCGGTTGATACCTGTTGATTTATTCGACCGAGTGGTAAAACTGACACCACACATTACACATTCTTTTTGTATTCCCATAATATCAATCCTCTATTCCTTTATTGTTTATATATGATTCTCACCAGTATTGTTTCAACACCCTCTTCGCAGTAAGTCGTTGTAAATCCCAGTCGAGTGTTTCATACACGACCTTGAGTTTCTTTGCTATCCATTTGTCAACGCATGTAGTCCAGTCTATATCATATTCATCCAGTTCACTTATCTCATCATATGCTATCACATTGGTTTGAGGTTGCCCCTCCGGTACACCATTGATGAATACCCATTTAACGCTGTCACCTTTATTAAAATCAGTGTTATTGTATTTGTTTGAGTATTGCGCCGCCTTCGCTGTGTTGGGTGTGTGTGATGGATTGTAGTCATCTAAGTGCTTTTGAATGCGTCCGTATGCTGATACATCATCCAATGCGCCCCCACCATAGACAGCCTTCACCATTGGGCGTATGTTGTCAAACAAATCACCTTCATCAGCACCATTGCATATGAGTGTGAAAGCCTCACGCTGTACACGCTTACTCAACGGTGGTGCATTAGCCGCCTTCATAGCAAAGCCTGTCACCTTCATCTCACCCTTGTCTTCGGGAGGGTATGACTTGATACCGAAGTTTCTATTCTTGATACCGGCAGTGAACCAGTAAGGGAAAAAGGCTTCAAGTTCTACATCGAGATACTTCAAATCCATTTCTTCTTGAGCGATACGAGTTAATTCACCTGCAACTTCTTCGGCTTCATCGAATGGAACTTGGATGTAACATGAATCAGTGTGACCCGCAAGCCCACGATAGCCCATCTCTTCACTCTTTTTTACGAGCATACTGATGGATTCTCTACCGAGGTAAGTGATACACTGTGCAATTGGGTAACTACTCCATTGACCGGCAATCTTCTTGGTTCCCGTCATACCATAAATTGCATTGACAGCAACCTTGACGGCCATCTGTAACATGTTGTAACCGAGGCGTGTATCAGCGTCATCAGTCTCACGCATGAGGCGTTTGTACTCCTTACGGAGAGCGAGCATCTGTTTGACAACAGAAGGTAGTATGCCTTCTTTGTCTTGATGCCAGTGGAATGTGCCACCTGTAAGTGGTATCATGTTACCTTTGTCATCATACTTAGGAGGAACTTTCAGTGTGAGAATATTCTCACCCGGCCCGTCTGCCATTGTAGTCCAACATAGGTTGGCGGAGAGAATGATATTTGGATAGAGTGATGCGAAATCTACCAGTGCTACATTTTCATGTCGCCCTGCTACCGGAGGCATGACCCACGCCGCCTGTAGTTCGGGGCGTTCTTGAATGTAAGAAGAGGGTGCTTTGAGGTCAGTGCGCCGACCAATCAACCCTCGGAAGTATCGAGTGACCTTATGTGTGCTACCGAATGAGACACCGGCCAGTTGTTGCATGGCTATGTGATAGGATATACAATTCAACTTCTCGTCACAGTCACGCAGTAGCGTAGTGTCAACCAAACAATAGTCAACGAAATCGTCATAGTAATCAGCCCATCCATTGAAGACAGTCATACCTTCTATGTCGTTTGTTAATTTACCACTGAAACCAAGTTCAGTAGCGAACCAATCCAACTTGCGAGACTGTGCTTGACCTTTGCCGGACTTCTGCCATATACCTTCAAAGCCACTCCCATCAGTCCACTGCGCCGCAGTATCGAATATCAGTCGCCCCTTGATAGGTTGAGCAGTGGTGCGGTATGCACCAGTCTTTTTGTTCGGTGCAATCACTCTACGCACAGGAGACAAACGCTCACGCTCTACACCCAGTTGTTGATACAGGTGAGGTAAATCAGCCCAAGCAATAGCATGAGCCACCAACATGTCGGGGTTGCACTCTTCAAGGTAAGTCAAGAAACCATCGTGCATCTCATGTTCATTAGGATAGGTGCGTAGTTCATACCCTTCGTAGCGGTCTATCCACTCGGTCTTGCGTATGGTATCACGAATAGACTCTTCACTCCATGCGAAGACAACGGGGTGGTCGCTGAATGTATCGGACACCGCCATCACAGTAGTGGCTTGATTTTCAGTGTTCCACTCAAGGTCAAAATACCATATGCGAGGCTTAAACTCCGGCAACTTATCGGGGTAATTGGTGAGTAGTATTTGGTCGAGGTAATTAAGGTCAGCCTCGTAAGTCCATACACCGCACTTCTCTTTGAGTTCCCATAGAGTATTGGGGTGCTGTACAGTTACTTTCACTATTGTTTTACCGTCGAGTCCGGTTGCCTTGATGTTCGGATGAACAACTCCCCTGTGGCCCCTAATACGATTCATCACATATCGAGGTGCATCTTCGGCTACCCAAAAGAAAGGCTCAACATAATCATCGTCGCCCTTCATGATGTATCGCTCGTGCAATACCCCATCAGCCCCACGAGTACGCTCGTAGATGGTAGGTGGGTCATACGGGTCATCAGTGAACCAATCAATAATCATCAGTCATCACCCACATCAACGACCATAAGTAGTGTAGTGACTTGTTCAAATATCACTATTGTATTTCTACCCATGTGCATACGAGCCTCACCATCATCGAGATAGTTGAGGCAAGTAGGTAGAGCATCGGAGAACATCGAGTCAACAGTAGTAGCAGGGCCGTCAGTGTCAGTAGCGGGGATGGTAGTGAATAAACGACCACTCGCCGCCTTACCTGCTACAATACCTATCTCTTCTTCGCCGCAGTGAATACGCAACTTGAAGTCCGTGTCCTTCGCCAGTATGCCACGCATATTGGCAAACGAAATCAAATCCTTTGTCATCAGTGATGAGTGAGTGGATAGGTTGGCATCGCCAAACTTAGCCCACCCACCTTCTTGACACTTCTTTAACAGTGAACGAATTACAACAGCCTTGCTCGCTGATTCAATATCATTCGTACTCGGTAGTTGCAACTTGTTACCAGCCGCTTCAATGTGAATTGGTTTATGGGTGTCCACCTGTCGTAGAGTTACAGTGTCCTCATTTGTCGCCTTCATGAACTTGAGTGCTTTCTCAAGGTCAGCGATATGGAGTGCGCCTTCTTCAATTACCTCACCCGCCAAGAAATACTTTCGCAGGTAAAAGGATGCATAAGCAACCTCAACCGTGATGCGAGAGCCAGCGCACTCCAACCGTAGGTCGGGTACACCTTTCGTAAACGATGTAAGGAACGAGACAAACTCGCTTTTGTTCACTGTAACTTTAGTCATAATATCACCTCATAGTGTGGCAGGGAAGAGTAGGAGGAAAACGCCAGCAACCCCCTTGACGACATGAAAACCGAAACTTCACCCTTATTACCTTCAAACCTACCTCACTGGGAGTATCATAGTGTACCGTCATACAAGTCCGGTAATCCATTCCATGTGTAATCACCATCGGGTCGTGTCACGAAGACAGTCCGAGACTGATTCACGAGGTTTGGATTAGTCTTACACTTGGTGTATGACGCTGTAAAGATTGTTTTTTCCAATTCACTTTCATCGTTATGTTCCTGTGATTCTTGCATGTGAATAATGGTTGGTAAGTAGCCGTTCATTTTCTTTTCCCACGCAGGTTTCCACTCATCAACCGGCCCACTCTTGTAAGAGAAGTTGGCGATTGTCATGTGAGTTTCCCAAAAGACACGCACACCGAGTCGAACAAGGTCACGGCTCAATCGAGTGAGTTGGTGAAAGCGAGCGTTACGCATACCCCACGCTGTCTGTGACTTGATTTTCTCCATACCACTACCACTGTAGTCTGCTGATTGAATAGCGTCTTTCGCCATACCCAAGTCAACGATACGCATGTTATGGTTGCATATCTCAAGCCATGAGTCAATACCACTCAACAAGCAACCCCACACCGGCTTACCGGCTTCGGCTTCACTGATGAGGAACCGCATGATTTTCATGATGCGGTCGTGTGTTTCGGGGTAATCGTGTGCTGTACGGTCATGACCCATCACCCACGGATTCCATGAGCGAATGTTTTCGTTCTTGTAAATAGCCGAGTTGAGCATACCGCCACCACCGTCAAAGTCAACCACATGAAGTGTTGAGTCTTCGGGTTTCGATTCGTCTTTCTCAAAGGCATCGAGAACGATAGCCGACTTACATGTGCCGTCATGCCCCATGATACCAATGAACTGATGCGTCTTCATCATGTATGTACGAGCCTTGTCTTCGGCTCGCATTTCAGCGAAGGGGTCGCCGGAAAGAGGCTTCTTAACCTCTACCGGCTCACTTACTTCATCCTTAAGTTTCTTCTGTGCTTCTACTGTTTGTCCAAATCCCGCCATAAATAATCACCTCATTCAAATTGATTTACTCCTGTATCGCCACCAGTTGCTCGCTTTCGGCAACGGCGTGGGTCGCCATAGATACCCATGACGCTAATTTTAGGAGAGATGAGTCCATCACGGTCTTTCATACCGACACGGCCAAAGACGAATACAGTGGACTTTTCAGCGTAGTCAAAGGCTTCTTCGCCCCAACCACTCGTGAACGGGTCACACATCACGCCGACAGCACCAGCAATCCAACAGTCAATGTCACCAGTAATGGTGCTTGAAAGCGTCATGTTGTAGTTGAATCCTTCGGGGTCATACTCGCTGTCACGAGGTTCAGTGTTCATGCTGTTGATTGTTCCCTTTGTAATGACGAGAGGGCCGTATGTAACTTGTCGGCCACCAATCTCGGTGCGCTCTTTCTTGTTCTCATAAGCCTCTTCTAAGTGGTCTATAGGAACAAACAAAGAGTGGTCTTCGCTTAACCAGTAGTTCTTCGGTTGAAGAAGCGGGCGCATACTTTCCGGTACGAACTCGTCTGTGTAATTAGGTGTGAAGTCATCGTATGTTCCGAGAACTGTCTTGAAGTATTCGTTGGTAGTTTCACGAGGCGGAACGACTGAAATCTTACACGGTCGCCCAATGTCAAGATTCATGTCAGCGTTCTCGTTTGTCAAGTCAACTTTCCAAAGCCCAATGTGAGCATTGTTGACGAATGCACCTTCTTCTCCACCGAGGAAGTAAGCGTAGCGACCCATGCGAACAGGAGAGGATGGTAGCCCCTTACGAGTAAGGAGACATACCCAATCATCACCGGACTTGATACCGAATGGTGGGTCTTCGCTTGAAGGGTTTGTAAGTGGGGTGAGTCCATCCTTGTTACGGATAGCCCACACATCGCCGTCTTTCTCAAAGACACCAATGCGGCCACTACCGATAGCCTCGGCAGGGTCTTTCTCAAAGAGTGCTACATTCGACTTAACGATGTTCTGCAATCTGTCTTTCTTTCGGTCTGCTACACCAACGAAGGAACCTACCCATGTGTTTGTATTGCTACTGCCAGTCTTCTTTCGTGTCTGTACGAAGGCTTGTTCAGCCCAATCTACCAACAGGTCATCATCTTCTTCGGTGTGGTTTTCGCAACCCCACTCTTCTTTGATGTAGTTAAGGTAATCTTGTTTAACCTCATCAACCTTCTTGTTCGTGCGTTCTGCGTAAGCAATGATACGCTGTGTCACTCCTGTAGGGAGTGCGGCAGTATTCGCTACTTCGCTTGTTTCCGTGTATTCGTCTTCTTCTGTCCAACTCATATTATCATCTCATTTTGTTTTTTCATTCTTGCCACCAGCACATCAACATAGGTGTTGTCGTTACCCGGCCACTCGTGTACCTTCTCCATCATGTCTCCCCATACATAGAGTATGGCAAAGACCGTATCGGGCTTAGTATCGAAGTGTCCTTTGACAGTCCGGTGGAATTGGTTCATCATGGCAAATCTACTACCAAGTGTATTTAAGGAATCTAAAAGTTTCTCTCGCATTACGAGCCAATCATTAGCGATGAAGTCGTTCATCCAATCATCGTCATCATCTACTGCATCGAGGTGGGCGAGAGCATCCGGTGTTTTGGGTAGGCTCTCTAAGTAGTTCACTGCTGAACGAAGGTCGCCGTTCTTTACTTCGACAACTCGCTCATAGTATTCACTCCATTCGGAGGGTGCGCCGCATGACTCAAGGCGAGCGAGGTGCTTCGCACCCTGCTTAGGAGTCACCGGCTTGAAGGCATACATTTGACAACGGCTCTTGATAGCCGGTCGAATCTTGTCGGGATAATTAGCGGTGAGAACGAACAGCACTCGGTCAGCGTACTTCTCCATGATACCCCGTAGAGCATCCTGTGAAGCAGGGGTCAGCCCGCAAGCCTCATCGCAAACAACAATCTTTCTACCCACTCCTACACCGCTAAGGCGGGCGAAGTGTTTAATCTCCTTACGGATGAAGTCAATGCCCCTATCGTCGCTTGCATTCATCCATAGAACATTCATCTCATTGTTCCACTGTCCGAGCATGGTATGTGCAATAGCATTGGCCGCACTTGTCTTGCCTGTACCGGATGGGCCGACAAGTAAGAGGGCCGAGGGGTATAACCCCGTTTCAGCCCAACCCTTGAAGTCTGCAACGAACTGCTCGTTCCCTGCAATCTCACCCCAAGAGGTGGGTCGTATTTGCTCATTCCAGTTTACCATTGTTCTCAAACCTCTATTCCTTTATTGTTTATATAT
>VMHT01204102.1_pt1 | contig 28473 bp, 34 predicted proteins | sample 4693611 | NCBI WGS metagenome assembly VMHT01 (sample SAMN12280063, study PRJNA550983) | marine metagenome | isolation source: seawater sampled from same location over 5 years 0.02-0.2 micron viral filtrate | place: USA: collected off the coast of southern California halfway between the port... ... | reverse complement strand
TGAGCACACTTTACATACTCTGCAATTTGTTCTTTGGTAAAGTCTTGCTTGACATTTGCTTTTTTTAGAAGCGGATTACCAAGATAAATCTGATCGGTTGCCATAAGAAAACTAGTTCACCACTAGTATTTAGAGATCTCCAAATTGATCACGCATTTCTTCCATTGATTTTTTCTTTGCGGAGTACACACCATCAATGTATCCAGACCTATATTCCCAGGTAGTTCCACCATCTTGTCCTTTCCTAGGATTGATGCATGTTTCGTCACCTAGTTTATTGCAAACCAAACCAGCTAGGTCTAGTTCACTCTTGTCGTAAGAGGCAGCAGTACCTCTAAACACATGTTTGCCGTTAATCCAAGCAGCACCACATTTAGGACATTCTTTTCTCTCAATTTTGAGATCCGACAGTTCCTTATCGTTGGTCATCTTTTAATTCCTTTATGAGTTTATTGTAATCAGGTAGATCCTTTATGAGTTGTTGTTCTAATTTACGCCTCATCATAAACATTCTAAATTTAACCCATTGATATCTAATTACTAGATCAATGTACGCGAATAGACGCACCGTTTCTTCCATACCTGCATATGCTACAAGTAGAATAAAACAAGTGATTAATACATAGAGTCCGAGCATTGTGTTACACTACGCTACAAAGTATTATAGGACTATGTAGGTAAAAATCGTGTAAAGAATACTAACAATTTGTGTATTGTCTACATTTCCGTAAAATTGTATTCTGCCATCATAGCAAACATTCTCTTCTTCATTATATCCAGAAGAACTTGTTCTTCAGCAGGACGTGCAGGGGAACCTGGCCACATCTTAATTGAATAATCATAGTGATCATACAGACATCGGACTTCATCGATTCCTAATGTCATGGTACAATACCATTCATTTTCTTTAGATGAGGGTTCCATGTTTTCTCCTTATCTCTCGTAGTGCTTCTAAATTCATATCCTTGGTGCCACCATCGTATGCGTGAGCATAACCTTCTGTGATCATTTGTTCGTTGAGTGACACTGTGTCATCCCCGATGTATAACCAACCCAGAAGACGCCCATATTTGCCAGTGCCACCAACAAGTTCAGTCCTAACAGACAACTCATCATCACCAGCCAACGTGCCTTCGAGTTTTTCTTTGAGCCAGTTGGTTGCGTCGATTCCAAGAGCTTTCTCCTCTAGATTTCTCGTTCTCTTCTCTGGCGTATCAACTCCAGCAACTCTAACTCTTTCTTTCTTGTATAAATCAAACCCGAGGTCGATAGTAACATCAATAGTATCACCATCAAGGACACGGTTGATCTCCGTCACTCGGAAGTTGTAGCAACTCTTCCTGCTTGGTGGTGTCAATGCTCCCATGGGATTCCCTCTCATCTATTCCTAGTATGTATATGATGGTATAAACCGCACCAACCACAGCAAGGATTACCATAATAATTACTGACCACACAGGATCATCTGGATTATCTAAAGGACGTAATAATAAATTCATTTCCAACTTTCTGCGCTAGGAATTAATTGATAAGACATTTTATCTCTTAACTTATTGACACGCTCATCATTATACTGCTTGAAGTTTCCTCGCTTCTCAACTTTCTTGTAGTAGTGTAATGCATTAAGGATGATCGTATAGTCATCCATATCTAATTCAAATTTCATGGGTTTCTAGGGTCAATTCCTAAATCTTTTAAATATTCAATCCACCAATCAACATCTTTTATATACCTCCAATTTGGAACAGGCTTACCTTGAAGCGAATAGTATTCATTAATCGCTTCATCGATAATCTGTGCGATCTCCATATTCCTCTTCCTCTTCATCAACGTCTGCATATGCATCTGCCACGAAGGGTCCTCGTTTTCGTAGAGGTTCTTTTCCGACATAAGAGCTTTCTGTATTAACTGCAGATACCCATACGGCGAGTTTCATTACTAAAAAAATAATAACCAGTGGTGTAAAACAACCGATTAAAATTACTGGATTCATTTATGATTCCTCGCGAATGGTTCCCAATGTTCCCACCCATATTTATGAACGAGATCCATTCCTATAATAGGAACTACTATTAAGATCATTGATAGGAGACCTAAACTCCACTGATGTTCCATCGTATATCTAATAAGGATAAGCATTACCCAACCCCCATACTACAAACAGTGCTACAAAACTGAATATAAAAAAACCTGTGACTCTTACGTTAGAAACTTTTTCCATGGGTCTTCATTGTGAAGGCAAGATTTGGGATGTACCCAATTACTATTTACTTCTTCGAGACTTAACTTAAGCTGCTTATTTTCGAGTTTCAACATATAGATCTCATGTCTTAACTTTTCAATTAGATTCAGGTTCAGATTCATATCGTTTTTTCCATAACTCCAGGAAGTATCGATCAACTTCGTACAAGTCAGATCGAGAGGGTGTAATAGTATCTATGTCTTGAGACCATGACATACATATAGATCTCATCTCCATTGTAATATGATCTGGTCGAAACATTCTACCGAATGATGACATGGCAAACGCATACCTCATCTTAATGCGCTGTTCCATTTCCTCCGTAGGCGTCAGTTTCATAATAGTTATTTTCACCTTTTCTGTACCCGAAATATGCGGTGGCACATATAAAGGGTAGTGATCCGTAAAGTAGGACATGTGCTAGAGTCATTTAAAAGTTCCTTTATTTTTCACCGACCATGTTATCTCCATGGCAATCACCATTAGTGTGATAAATGCAAATACAAATAATCCGCTCATCATAGTGTTATCTTTAACCAAGGTAATAGTGGAGGGATCACTCCGACAAGTCGAAGTAAACCTTCAGCAAAAAGTGCGAGAACAATCCAGCCAACACACATACTAATAATTCCAGCGTTACGATTATGCTTTCGTATTGCATCGTCAATCATCTCCTGTGCTTGTTCTTTGGTTATGTAATCCTTATTCCACATGAACTACGCCAGTCATACCTGCGCCCTGGTGAGGACCGCAGAAGAAGTTATAGTCTCCTGCGTCAGCAAATACAACGTCTTGTGATTCTCCAGGAGCAAACAGCAATGCTTCTCTAGAGAGATCAGGACGTGCCTCAACAATAATATTGTGGGGAGGTAGTGATTCATTGATAAAGTGAACGGTGTCACCAGCAGAGATTGTGATCTCATTCGGTGAAAATGCTAGGTTGCCATTAGCACCCATTGCTACATCTACTGCCCACACTGGAGCAGCAAAAAATAACACAACCAGAAACGTGATTAAAGCTTTCATTTTGATACAGAATATTGTTCTTGATATGTTTTGAGTTTTTCAATCAACTCGTGGTATTCATCCCACATGTATTCAGAACCTGTCTTGTCCTGATAGACCTGACATGCTTTGATTAAACGGTGTACATCAGTCTCGTTAAGCCGCATGATATTCTCAAAACTCATAGTATAATTATAGTTCTAGTAATTGATATTCCTTTATTTTAACATACATTTAACAAGTATGTCAGCAATTCCAAGCACGTAATGATTTTGATAGGCGATCATCACCTGTGTTATTAGATTTTTTCTGCCTCTTTCTCATGCCTTTCATTCGAGCGCAGAAGGATTTCCTACGGGGATTTCCAACCTTTTTGCTTGGTGCCTTAAGGTCTGATCCTGGATTTTCCTTTTCATAAGACTTTCGTCCTTTTTCATTGAGTCCTCCTGACTTTTTCTTTCCTGACTTTTTGGTCCAGGCTGCTCCTTCGAGCACTGATTCTTCAAAGTTTTTGACGGCGTACTTGTCCCAGTATTCAACTCCGAATCGACAGACTGCTCTAGTCTCCCACTTTTCACATCCAGGGCAGTAACGTTTTTCTGCTGCTTCGGTGATGTCAATACGTAGTTGTTTAAAGGACTTCATATTTATGAATCCGACTCTTCTTGTTTATTTATTTGCTTCAGCATCTTTTGCAGATCTGCTGTGCTACCAACAAATAAGTTGTTTGTGGTCTTTGTATTCACAGAGTTTTTTGTAGGAGCATCGAGATCCTTCATCTTCTTCTGTAGATCCAGAAGTTTATCTGTGGTGTCTGCTACCTGCTTCATGGCGTTCACAGCGACTTCATACGCTCTAGGGTGCCCTGACTCCTGTGCAACCTCTAACGCCCCGTTGAACGCCTCCTGACCCTTGTCTATGAGGTTGTATAGTTGTGCTCTGGTATAATCATAATCTTTATCCTGGTGATCCTGCTCTTGTTTCTTGGGAACAGGCTTGGATGGTTGTGATTGTTCAATTGCATTATCTTCTTTTTCGACTTCGATATCAAAGATATCTTCCATGTTCTTTTCAAATTCTTTCATAGCAATTCAATTCCCTCATTAAATCCGAAGTCATCTGTACTGATAACAAGTGCATCGTCAGCAGCATTGATTACACCATCAGCATTTTTATCTTCCAATGCTTTAGGTGTGTATGAAAGTTTTGTATTTCTGTTGTCTGGCGAATCGTTCTTGTCTCCAATTGATTCGTATACAATTGCTTTCTTGATAACACCTGCTTTGGTGAATGGACCGTAGATATAAGATCTGGCAGTAAAGTTAAGAGTCCATACAATACTTCTTCTATCTAAAAAATCACCATCCCATTCATCTTCATAGTTGATACCATTTAAGTTGATAGCAACGTCTTTCTTTTCTCCCATTTCAGGGATCATATTCAATGTAATATTGAAGTTAGGTTGGAAGTATGGTAATATCTGTTCAAGAATTTGCAGACCATCATCTTGAGACTTGGCAATGATACCTAGCTCAAACTCTATGTTATAAGGCACTGGTACATATTGTACAGAAAGAGATTCTCCATCAGAATCAATAGTCTTCTTGAGACGTTGAGTAGGAGCAATTTTTCTAGTAGTGTCGTATGTAATATTAGTCATATCAAAATACAGACGAGGTACAGTAATTGCTACTTTATTAGTAACGTCTGGATTTTGCTCTATACGTGTTAGAAATTTTTGCTTGGGTCCATAAGCAAGCGGGACTTTTTCTGCTTCTAATATTTCCCCAGTAGAAGGATCTTTCTTTCTAATTTCAATATTATTGAATAGTGTACCGAAACCGATTACTGTTTTTCTAATCGCTTCGTTATAAAAATGTGGTCCTAACATCAAAATTCACCAGTAACGTTGCCATACTCTCCGAATGGATTCACTTCAGTAAAATCAAGTAAATCATTACCTGTAGTCTCAATGTATTTATTGTCGGCGTACTGGACGTTTTCTAGTGATAGATTATCTACAGTGACACTGTTCTGTACTGTTCCACTAGTACCACCAGTGATAGATTCTCCTGGTGTAAAATTACCATTCCTATTAATAAGTTTGAGTTCGTGAGTATCTCTATCCCAGAACGATACTTCTGCAGTAGTTCCTGTGGTTCCACCAGTTACAATCTCGCCCAATGAATAATGAGTTGTTGCATCAGTATCCATAGCAAGAGTAATTGAAGGAGCAAAGATCTCTTCGATGACATCAATCTCTTCGATGCCTGTCTCGAACTCATCATTACCAAGCTCGTAGATTTCTGCAGTCATCGTGTAGATATAGTTCTTACCTAGCTGGTAGAACGGTGCTTCTCTTTCTACAAACTTGATCTCATATAGATCATTAGTAAGTGGTAGATAGATAAGGTCTCCCTCATTAGGTCTGCCATCTACAGTTGTAACATCAGCAAACTCTTGGAATACCTGACTCCATCTGTTCTGTGATACCACCATCGTGATCTCATCGGTGATACGTAGACCAAACTTACTAATGAATTCAGACGGAGATCCAAATCCCTCAACATTAATCAGTAGCATTTCAATCATGTATTGAGTATTAAACTCGGAATACAAAATGTCATTCAATGCTACATCTTTAATCATCTTCCGAGGAAGATAGTAGACATCACTACCGAACAATCTAATCTGCTCATCCACTAAACTTTGGATAAGTGATTGCTCTGTACTAACACCACCGTGTTGAGGAAAGTAAATACTTTTCATCCGATCATATCCATTGGGGGAAGTTCATAGTAAGAAGAACTCTTCTCCATGAGAGCATCAATTTCTTTTTGTGCATCTTCAAACAACTGTCTACCATTGAGTGATACACCACCAGGCAGCTGTACGTTGTTGAACTTGATTAGGTTCTGACCCCACTGTCTCTTGATCAGTGCAGTTAGATATTGCTTAACAAAACTATCGTTATATACTTGAGTAAAAGTTTCTGGATTAAGATAACGTTGACAATCAATCAACAAATAATTACCTTCAATCATTCTTGCTTTATCAATATCAAGATACAACCTGTCTGATCTTTGATTAAATCTATACTGAACCAATGATCCAGTCTGGACAATCATGTCAAGTGTCTCAAAATATTGCTTGAGCATATAGTAATTTGACATATCAAAATTACCAAAAGCAAATCCTGATGAGAACGAAAAGATATCCATCAGGAAGTATTGGTTATTCATACCAAAGAGATTGTTTCTCGCAAAGTTAGATGAGATACCCATCACTTTAGAGATGCCAACTATATGTTCTGGAATTTCAATAAAGTTCTTTCTAGTCAACCAGGTAGATGCATCAGGAGCTGGTGTTGATGACGTTTCATCAGCACTATCAAAACGTGTTACATCTTCTGCTGTAATCTCATGCTTGAGATACATTTGTTCAACGCCATCAAAATGACGCTCTCTATAGTATTGGAAAGCATCATCGATCAAGTCATCCAGTTGATCATCATCTACGTTAATTTCAAGAACTGGATGACCGAGACGCCTCAAACAATAATCTTTGAGTTCTTGTCTACTTGAGGGTTCTGCCATTAGTTACTCCTTATGCCTGTGCTTCAGACCAGCGAATGTTGATCGTAGCATTAACTGCGCTACCAGACGTTAGATAAGCGTTGATCGCTAGTACGTCTGGACCGTTGGGGAATGTACCTCTACCACCGATAGGAGTGTTAGTAAGTTCCTTCAGTTCTGATAGATCGATGTTATCTCTGGAACCAGGTGCTGCAGTGAATGCAAAGACCTGCTCTCCAGGAGTTGCTGCACCAGTTAGAGGTGCAAACACATACGTAGTAGATCCTGAAGTGCCAGCTCTAGTTCTGTCAGAGAATCTGATCCAGGTTGTGCTGTTATTTCTTCTGAAGATGTCAGCAACAGTGGTTCCTCCTCTCAAGTCACCACCAGTTACCTCAAAACCAATCTGTACACCAGAGATGTCAGAGGTATTGAAGAAGACATAGTTGGAACTGTAGTTTTGTGTGCCAGCGTTTGATGCTGAAACTGGAGAGATACCACCGATGAAAGTAATATCACCACCAGATGCAATCTGTGCAAACGATGGTTGTCCACCAGAACCACCTGTATTCAAACCTGCCCAGGTAACATCGTTTGGATCGGTTGGGTAGTTTTTGGGATTGAGAACACCCTCAATAATGATACCTTGTGAACTTGATCCACCCTGTGCAGTAATCTCAATGTTCTTGAGTAGCAGCTGTGCTCGGTTGATTAGTTCTCTCTCACCTAGGTCACCAGTGATAGCATTAGAAACACTAGGAGATAGTCTGATCAAGAAAATTGTAGACTTGGTAGTTGTAAGTTCAACTTCCTTTTCTTGGTAGTTGAATAGGTATCCACGATCTTCATCGAATCCACCATCAGTTAGGAATGCAGAACCCCAGTGATTAATCTGTGGTGTTGCTGTGTTTGATAGTAGAATAACACCAGTGTTTTCTGCGTGTTGTGCAGCACTACCTGCTTTGTATGTTCTTTGAGAACCTGCAGCAAAGTTAGTGTAATTTGCAGATCTAGTAAGACCTGTTAGATTATTAACTGTTCTATTAGTGTATCTTACAATTTCATTATTGATCAGTAGCGTTCCATTGTTGGGGAACAAAGATCCATCTTTAAGTGCAATCGTATCAAGTTCTCCTTGAGCCAATTGATTTGCTAGTCTACCTTTAGCACCTTCGTTGATAACCTCATAGCGAACAGGTAGGTTACCAGAACGCATGAATGCTTCGTTATTTCTGTTGTTGTTCTTCAGTCTATGGCAGAATGTGAAGTTACCCGATGGACCTCTGAACATCCAGTCAATGAATCCAGCACCATACCAGGTGTATTGGAATCCAATCATTTGCATCCTGTTGATTTGGATGTCAAATCCAGACTTACCAGTTCCATCGCATCTATCAATGTTCCACTGATTTTGTGGGATGATAATTTCTTTAGTCAGTGCTGCCTTAACGTTAACTGCGTTAGAGACTCCTCTAAAGTCTGGGTTCATATACAGTCTAGAGTTGTTATCAATTTTGGTGATAACGTGAGACATACCACGAATGACAATTCTGTCACCAACAGATAACTGTTCAGTAAACTTGGTGTTAGTTCCAGTAAGTTCGTTAGAGTCTGAAGTTGCTACTACCGTACCAGCAATTTGGAATGTAGAAGATCTCAATCCAACAGCAAGGTTAGATCCATCATACTGGAAGAAGATACCATTCTGATCATCAAATGCACCAGCACGAACAGTAGCACCCTGCCATCTATACAGAGCAACAACTGGTTGATCACCAAATGATGCTGATGTAGCTGCTAGGTTATTCTGTGCAAGAACAGTAAATGTAATTTCATCAATGACTGACGCTACGGTGTAGTGATCATTATATCCTGCTGTTGTTAATCCTACCAATTGAACTTCAGCACCAACCTGTAGACCGTGGTTGAGGTCATCAGTAACACAAGTAATGATACTACCAATTGAAGTGCCGTCAGCATCTACACTTCTTAAATCGTAAGAAGGTGCGAACAAAGCACCAGTGGTATACATGATACCTTTACCAGACTGATATCTGATATACTTTTTAGACTGACGAACTGCTTGTGCGCCGTGTGCAGGAGATCCAGTTCCTAGTTGAACACCACCATCAAATGGTCTGTGTGTATAGAATGAATCAGTTCTTGGATATACAGAACCAGAAATACCACTAGGTGTAACAGTACCAGTTGATCTTGCTGTGTAAGTAAAGTTGTCTAGACCAGGTACTTCATCCACAAAGAATGGTCCAGATGCTAGATCATGACCAGATGAACTTGACGTAATTGATACCAGAATTGTGTCGCCAGGTACTAGACCGTGGTTAGTTGCGAATGCTACATTAATCTTCGCAATAGCCGAGTATGTAACTGTTGTTCCATTTCCTACAATACTTGTGGTAGGAGCACTCAAAGATACTGCCTTGAAGAATGCAATTGTATCTCCAGAGACTGGTACTCCAGATGCCGTAACTTCTGTGATAGTTCCTGCAACATCAACGTTACTGACGGTGATCGTCATGTCATTCGTAGTTGGAGAACCACCTAGAGAAGCACCAGAAATTGAGAATTGGTAACCAATTTTATATCCAGTACCACCAGTAGTAATTTCTGGAGCATAGCTTCCTGAAGAAATTCTTGGTGTAAACGTTGCATTAAATGCAGTTGGGTTGGCGGTATAGTTTAGATATGTTTCGTTACCATCCCAAGGTGTGCCAGCAAGAGTAATGCCAGTAATACCACCTTGTGCATCAACTGTTTGAACCGTAATGGTTAGATCGTTAACCCCAGTTGTTCCACCAAGAACCTGACCATTAATAGTGATTTCTTCTAGGTTGGCGTAATTTTGACCAGGGTTTCCAATAGTAACATTGTATGCAGGTGTGGTACTGGCGCTGAAGTTGGGGGTTACATTATTTGTACCCATTGTTTGTGTATCAGCTGGATTGCCACCAGCATCTTCTGTAAGAACAGAAAGTGTAAATGAAGTTCCTGCAGACAATGCGGTAATATCTAAACTACCACTAGTTGATCCACTAGATGCATAAACAACCGTAGAAGCATTGACTAAACTGATTAATGCATTTCTAACTGCTGTAGTGGTATCGCCTGCTAGTGCTGTGTATGTATAGTCTGTAGTACCATTAAGAGTAATCTTGAATGTATCATCAACTTCGATTGTACCACCAATGATGACCTCATCCACCTGTGCAGTATTCTGACCAGCACCAACTCTCTCGATTTGAAAATTAGCGTTGATACCAGTTGCAGTGGTGCTAGATTGTTCGATACCGTTGTATGTTTGACTGGAAGGAACCGCAGTACCAGTAACATCAAATGTATCGATCTCTCCATTAGCACCAACAGCAGTGATGTGGATGTTGAGATCATTTGTTGGTGATGTACCACCAAGTGCATTACCATAAACAACCAGATCTTCTCCTACAGCAAAATCAATACCCGCTCGGGATTGTGCATTAGATGCAGTACCTGAAAAATTGATAGATGTGATAACACCAACAGCATCTACACTAGCAATAGTAATCGTAAGATCGTTAGTAGTATCAGCACCACCTAGTGAAGACCCAGGAATGACGATTGTTTCTGTAGCAGAATATCCACTACCAGCATTAGCGGGGAATACATTCTGATATGAAGGAGATGCTCCACCAAGTCTTTCTACGGTAAACGTTGCTCCTGATCCTAGACCCGAGTATGCACCAGTGTTAACACTATTATAAAAATTTTGTGGGTTTATAATTACATTGCTGTATGCACCGTTTGTTCTTGTGATGTCAAAGGATGCGCCACTACCATTACCAAAGTTAAGACCTCCAGCTGCGATAGGTTGAGATACAAAACTATTACCAGTCTTGCTTACAGTATATGGAGAAGATAGAGTAACTACATTACCTAAAATGTTAGTAACAAAAACTGTTTCACCAGCTCCATTGTCTAGACCAGCACCAACCTCAATATTTGCAGTATCATTAAAAGTAATTTCAGATACTGGGGCAGTGAATGAATCAGTAATGTTTAATACTGCATTAGTATCAATAACAGCAGTTACCTGGGTGCCTGTTGCAATGCCTGTGCCGCCAAGAGGAGCACCAATAGGTGGTAGTACAGAAGCTGCTGATACACCAAGTTTAGTAGCACCTTGGGCAGCAGATCCTCTAGTTGCAAAGTTACCACTAGCACCCTGTGTTACTACACTAAATGTTGGACTTGTACCGATTGCAGCACCAGTGTAGAAACCAGCTTGCTTCAGAATTGTGAATGAAGATTTCAGTGCAGTAGCAGGTGTTGTACCTACTCTTGCTTTGGCATAATAAGTAAACTGTGTTGCGGATGGAACAGAGTCGATAATAAACGAACCTTCTGCTTTAGCAAAACCTGGAACAGAATCATCGAGACCTTTGATAGAGACGGGATCTCCAACAACCAAACCATGATCTAGAGTTGTATCAATAGTAATTTTAGAAGGACCAATTGAACCAGAACCAAAAGATGCATCAGTCGTTACGGTTTCAAGACTGATGTCTGAACCAGGAACTTCATAGATCGAAGGATAACCACGTAGCAAGTCAAGAGACTGCCACTTGGTTGGTTGGATGCCGTACTCAAAGTCAGCGTCAAGCATCGATTGAGGTGTTGCCATCCTCATACGTTCGATAGCATCAGTACCGAAGTCGTATGGTCTAGTTCTCTGCTCTTCTGCTTCGACAAAAATTAGAATGTTGTCAGATGCAAAATGCGAAGAAGTATCATACAAAAATGTAATGGTAGTTACACCATTAGATAATGTATTACTGTATGGAAAATCAGGATCTGATCCATCTGTTGTTGATGTAAAATCAACTGAAATTGGTAGTGATGGATCACTAAAATTATATAAGAAAATATTTTTACTAGCGTTACTGATGATCAAAATTTGATCAACATCTACCTTGTCAAGAATCTTTAGCGTACCTGCACCAGCAATTCCTGGGGAGAATACATAGTCTCTAATTTGTCTTTTTGCCATTTATAAACTCCGTATTATCCTAGTGCGATAGAGAATGCTACAACTTTACTATCAACGTACTTGCGATTTGCAGCGTCCGTTGCGGCAGCAGGATCTGCCAGATTCGTTACTTTATTATTTAGAAGATTCAAATCACCTGCGAATCCTCCTACTACAGTTAATTGTCCTTGCATAGTAAGGTCCCCTGCAGATCCATCCAGAACTACTTTATTAGATCCAGCAACAATATTACCACTGGTTGCAATTGTGTTTGCTGTTAAAATACCTGGGGTAGAAATGTTTCCTGTTGATTGTGCTATGGATGCAGATCCAACAGCAACATCACCTTTCACTGTTAGATTGGCTGGTACAGCATCAGTGCCAATCGTAACTGCTTTTTCTGCATCCAGAGTTTCTTTGAATGTTGCTGTCTGCCTCACTTCTAAAGTGTCTTGCAGAATTGCTGCGCCACCAACAGTTAACTGACCGCCGATTGTGAAGTCGGTATCAACTACACTGTAGTTAAATTTTGCATAAACTGAAATGGAAACATCTGGGTTATCGGAGTATGCTACAATACTTTGATCGCCTCTTACCTTAATATCTTTTCTTTGATAAGAAACTCTCGGTAGTAGATCTTGATTGTATTCAATGTATTGGTCTGAAGTAACCGCAGGTGCAACACTAGAATCAACAACTGCAATTCTAAATCTTGCGTTACTAGAACTTTGGTTAGCAACAAACAAACTCAATAGAGCTTCTTCGTCTGTTGGTACAGAGTAGATTGTAGTATTTGTTTTTGTAGGATTCAGCATTGCTGCTGCTACAAATCCAGTAGCGGTTGGGTCAGTTTTAATCTGACCGTGCAAGACAAATGTAGTGCTCGCACATGTTGACCAGACAACTAGAGTTTGATTGTTACCATAGTAGATCGTATCACTTTCGTAACTTTGACCTTCACCAATTTCATAATCATAGAGAATGTAGTTTTCTGGATTGAAGTCAAGAACTCCACCAGTGGATACACCGATCCTAACCCTAACAGGATAAGGGTCTTTATGTGTAATGACAAGTTTACCCTCTACGACCTTGCCTGCTTCTGCAGTGTGTAATGCGACTCTCGTTTTTAGGGGTGTTACAAGAGACGCTAAATATCCAAAGGTGGGATTAGACATCTGGTTGTCGCTATAGTCCTTCTGTGTTATACTTATTTATACCTGTCTACAATACTATGCCTAAACTGATTACTGGGTGCAATGGATTTATTGGTAAGAAGTTTGCAGAGAAACATAAACCATTCATTGGTGTAGAAGATTATAATGCATGGGCGATGCTTGAGAACTTCCATGGATGGGAAGACATTGATGAAATTATTCACATGGGAGCCATCTCTTCTACAACATGCACTGACGAAGAAAGACTTAATTGTTTTAACGTAGAGTTTTCTATTAGATTATTTGAGATTGCTATCGAGCATGGTATCCCAGTTAAGTATGCTTCATCCGCTTCTGTATATGGTAACAAGCATGATGGTAGTATGGATCCCCTCAACCTGTATGCAAAGTCAAAGGTTGCTGTAGATCTTTGGGTGTCTGAAAATATTGATAGGTTTGATCTTATTCAAGGATTTAGATTCTTCAATGTATATGGTCTAGGTGAAGAACACAAAGGTAATCAACGCAGTCCTGTAAGCAAGTTTACAGAGCAAGCAGTAGAGAAAGGTGTGATTGAAATTTTTGAGGGATCTGAAAAGATGTTCCGAGATTTTATATGGGTAGATGACATTGTAGATATTGTAGACAACAATGGAGAAGAGTCTGGTATCTACGATCTTGGATCTGGTAGATGTTATTCATTCAGACAGGTAGCAGAAATTATCGCAAAAAAATTCGGGGCGGAGATCAAAGAGATCCCCTTCCCCGAACATTTGAAGGACAAGTATCAATACAATACTGTTGCTAATTTTAAATGGGAGAACAAAGAGTTCATCTCAATTGAGACGTACATCAGTCACCTTTCACTACTCGATATGAATCAGAGTCAAAGTGTGTCGTAGAAAACTCATACATTTCAGTCTCTTCTAAACCTAACATCTGATGACGCAATAACCTGGGGACTTCAAATTTGTCTCCAGGTTTTAATATTACTGTGTCTGCATCAGTAAAATCATCCTCATATCCATATACTAATTGTATCTTACCAGAGTGGATATAGAATGTTTCTTCTTTCAACTCATGATAGTGCCAAGAACATTTCTTTCCTGGTTCAAAGAATAAAAGTTTTCCACAGTATTTGTCATTATTGACAATCCACTTTTCGTATCCCCAACCTTTAGGTACGTGTTTAAAAGAAGTCATTAGAGTTAATTCCTTTATCGTCAATAAAATAATCAGCGTGTGGTTTTCCTAGTATCAAATCATGATACTTACATCCCCAAGTATTTAATTGTTCTCTGGTTAGATCTGTTAGGAGTTGAGATGCTTTCCAAGCTGCATCAGGATCTCCATCAAACCTACCCATTCCTCTAGCAGTGAAGTATACTATTGTATGACCTTCATCATACAACTTATTTATTTTATCAATTCTATTATGCCAAGGTTGGGCTTCTTCGTAGTTTCTACCTACAGTTGGTGTACAAATAGTATTATCAATATCAACAACGTATTTCATTTACATCATCTTGGGATAGGACATAGGTGCCGAAGTGTGTGACGGCAATTGCAGCTGCTTTATTTGCATATGGAATAGCACGATCAATAGTTCCTAAAAGCAGATAAAAATGAACTAATGTTGCTAGAAATGTATCACCAGCACCTGCTACATCAAACACAGGTACATTAATACCAGGAAAAGACATACCATCATAAGTACATCCTTGCGATCCTCGGGTTACAATTAGATTGGGGTAGTCTCCTTCTAATTTTTGTGCTTCTCGATCATTGACTTTAATATAACACTCTTTAGGTAATCGAGTCTTCTTACTATCGATAAAGACAGGACCCTTAAACCAGTCTACCAGTTCTTGAATCTTTTCTTCGGAAAGGAATCCTTTGTTGTAGTCAGAGATGACCATGACATCAAATTGTTCTTCTGGTAACTCCCATCCAAAATCTTCTGCAGTATCATTTTCATCCAATCTCATAATTTGTTGATTAGATTTTGAATCTACATAACGAGTCTTTGTGATAGAAGACTCATGAGTCATCATATAAACCTCACTACCAAAAGACATCAGGTTCTCTCTGACGTTATAAGCCATGCCTTTGGCAGTCTCTACCCTATCGTATACCATGACTGGTACTGGTGCTTCAGGACTGATTCTGGTGACTGTACCATACACATACTTGTCGGTACAGGTATCACCGATAAGGAGTACCTTGAATTGTTTGGGTTGTGGAGAATTCTCCTTGTCGATCAAAAAACCGAACTGATTTTGCATAGTGCGAACCTACTACTTCTTTTCCTTTCCAGTCAGAACCGACCACCATTGTATCAGGTTTAATCGATTCCAGCAACTCCTCTAGTTCTTGTCTGGTATCAAACACATGAACTACATCAACATATCTGATGGCATCTAGCATCAACCGTCTATCAGATTGCGAAAAAATAGGTCTCTCGGGACCTTTCATTTCTGCTACCTTCCTGTCGGAATCAATAGCAACAATGAGATAGTCTCCGAAAGACCTAGCGTACTTTAGAAGTTCGATGTGTCCTGGATGGAGCACATCAAAACATCCGTTTACGAAAGATATTTTCATTCGTTTGGTACATGAACAAGCTTCTGAATTTCTGGAAGATACATCCATTCAATATCACTATTATTTAAAGTGTTAACTGCATCTTCGATTGTCTCGACCAGCGGGTCTCCACCAAGATTAAAAGAAGTATTAAACAGAATAGGTACACCCGCAATCTTATCGAATGCATCAATGAGATTGTAGTAGTGTTCATTCTGTTCTGGAGTAACTGTTTGGATTCTGCAAGTGTTATCAACGTGGATAACAGAAGGAATCTTTTCTTCCACTCCATCATGACACTTGACTGCATACATCATGTGAGGTGTCTCATCACGACCTGCTAGGTCAAACCAGTCATGAACTGCTTCTTTCTTAATGGAGCAAGCAAATGGTCGGAACCATTCACGGTGCTTGACTGCATTAACATGATCTTTACCATCTTTGATAGTAGGATCAAACAGAATAGATCTGTTGCCAAGTGCTCGTGGACCTCCTTCAGAACGACCCTGATAGATGGTTACGATAGTACCTTCACGAATTAGTTTAGCAACATCATCATATGAAGTGTCGGTAACTTCCAGACCTTCTAGGTCTGTCATATAACCAGTAGGATCATATTGAGGACCATAGTAAACAGACTCTTGCTTACTAGGTTTTTCAGTTTCCTTCAGCTTGTTGTAGACATATTTTGCTCCACCAATAGAAGTACCACCGTCATGTGAGATAGGCTCACAGTAGATATTGAGATCAGGAAACTCCTTCCAATACTTGTAGTTTGCAACGCAGTTGAGACCGTAACCGCCACAAATTACAATGTTCTTTTCACCAGTTAACTCATGTGCTTTTTTAATTAACTGAACCATACGATCGGAAGTTTGTTCCTGAATCTTGTAAGCGAGATCTTTTTGGACATCTGTATACTCACCCTCAACATGATTTTTAACGTCCTCTTTAAGAATGTCATAACGAGAAACATTAAGCATTGCTGCATTAGGATAAGTAGGGACGATAAGATTTCGATTACCCCACTCGCCATTGAAGAATGATGGTAGGTCTTCATTAGGGTTGCCGTATGGAGCAAGACCCATGAGCTTACCTGCCTCAATGGCGGGGAATCCACAATATTGTGTTACTGCTTCATACATTTTAGTATGACCAGGGTACTCCGTAACAAAGATATTATCTTCTGGTTCCGACATACCAATTGATTGTTTTGTACCTACATGCTTATAGACAGTATCAAAATCACCAGGATATGATGCATTGAAAATAGTTTCAAACTCATAGCAAGTGTCTTGAATGTCTCCAATCTGTAGGAAACTACCAGCACCATCAGCAATTACACAAGCAGCAGTTTCAAACCCAGAGTTATAGAAACCACACGCTGCATGCATCTCGTGGTGGATGGTATCGATTTCGTGAGTTTGGAACTCAAATTTTTTCCTAGCTAGTTTTCTTGTCCATCCTTTATATGCATCTTCACCAGACCAATCAAGGACTGGACCATGACGGTGAGTATGACAAATTACTAGATGATCAATGTGATCTACATAATCAAATACTTTTTGTATACCAAGAAGAGGAGACCCATCATACTTAAAACGGGATAATCTTTCTTCTTCTAGATAAAATACTACCTTACCATCAACCAGCAAAGTTGTACTCCCGTTGTGACCACGGGCAACCGAAACAATAACAGACATTATAACCTCAATTTACTTTTACATTTTGAGAAAATCCTTTCTTACTAGGTTCTAGTGAGGGGATCTTTACTCCATTTGATGCAGCTTCCAATTCAATTGGACCCATGCCTTGCTGCTTTGGCGCTGATAGCGGTGCTTCTGGTGGGCGAGTTGGACATCCTTCTTGAGGACCACCATAAGATTCTGGAAGAACAATGTCCATATCTGGTTTGGTGTAATACTTATTCATCAGTTTGTCAACAGACTTCATGATAACTTCTTCGACTTTATCATTCATCGCCATGATGCCATCATTCACTCTTGCAGATTCTTCATCAGGACAGACACGAATAGGATCATACAATCTCAATCCTTCGCCCATATCAAGAACATCTACTTTCTCGTGGTCTGGATATGAAACATTGACACCAAAAGTAAATCCCATAACAGAAACTACAGGTGTTCCTACTGAATATGCAATGTGTTGACCAACAGAATCACATCCTAGAAATAGATCTGCTTCTTTAATAATGCCAGCCCATCCTCGCAAAGGAACTTGATTTCCAGCAGGAAAAGAAACAGTATCTCTCAATCCTTCTTTCTCGAAGTCGAATGCAAACTCTGACATTAGAATTACAGAATACTTTTTCTGTAAACGTTTCATGATAGAAATAACATTTTTAAACTCAAAACTTCTACCAGAAGAATCGGTAATGATATTTCCTACAGTTTGGACTCCTCTACCAAAAGGTTGGAATACAACAGTTTTTTTCTTGTTTGTTTTTTGCCTTACTTCTGCAACAATAAACTTTCCATTTACTTGTTCTTCTTTGGAAAGTTTGACAGTTGGCTTGGGTAGTTCTCTTACACCTTTCCCATTGATCTCAATATCAAATGCTTGGGACAGATTACATTTTTGATTGTAGTATTCCCAAACCCTATATGGTTCGGGTGTTTTAACATCCGTACTAATTAGTTTATCTCGAAAGATATTTTTGTGCCAGTGGTCATACACTTTACCGTAAAGTGTTGGATGACCTTTGAAGAAGTCTGTACCTCCTTCGCAGATAATTAGGAAATCCTCGTCGGGATGTTCCTCTTGATATTTCTCAAATGCAGGTATTGAACAAAGCACACGTCCAGCACCACCATTGACAAAAAATGATTTAGGTCTCATAATCAGTTGCTAATGATTTATATACTTTATTTAGGTGAGGTCTCCAGGGGGGTTTTACGAACATAAAAAAAGAGGGTCCGAAGACCCTCTGATTATACCACAAAACTAATCAGACAGCACCGTCAGTTGCTGCGTCTTCCAAAAGTTTGTCTGGGTCTACGTTGTAGTCGTAGTCTTCAATCAATTCTGCCAAGGGGTTTGTGGGGAATGGAATCATGAATGGTTCAACGCCAGCAAAATCTGTATAAAGATTTTCCATTGCAGTGATCCATGCGTCTGCTGCAGCAATCTGATCAGCAGTCATATTACCTTTGATCTCTGCATAGAAGACCTTATTGCCTTCGAGAGTAGCGTCTCTTGCTTCCGTATGGAACTCTGTGGTCATCCAAGGCTTGAACCAAGGGAAAGGAGTAACCCAGGAATCATTGGTGAGATCATACATGATCTCGTCTACTGCGTAAGTATGGTTTGGTTGCTGGGGATCGGGACGCTCGTAATATACTTCACCAGCTCTTGCATGACCAGCAGGGAATGCGTATTCTTTCTGTGGATAACCAGCTGCTTTGCCAGTATCTTGTCCAATTAGAATTGCTGCTAGTAGAAGATCTGTTCCGTCTGTATTAGGACGAAGAAGAACTGCTTTCTGATCTAAACCTGCACGTACATTAGCCTGCTCTGCATCCTTTGTTGGAGATGTAGTAGGAATGAACGATTGGGTTCCTTGGAGAGCACCTGTCTCGCCATTCACAAAAACCCAGAGAAACTCTGGACCTTTGTAGGTGAATTCTGCCGTGAGACCAAGATCACTAGTCTGCTTGGTATACTCGTCAGGCAAGTTATAAGTTAGTGGTTTTGAAATATTCGCCATGATAGTAATCTCTTATTTAATCCTTGGTTTTCTTTGCTGTATTATTTATAAACTATTGAATCAATATCCGCGTTGGGTTTGCTTGTATGAAATGCGAATCATACCAGGGCTTCCATGTTGACCACGGCAGCAACCGCCACCATAAACCCATGCAGAAGCACCGCCAACGCCAGGAACATAGTTGTTCTCGCTATGACCTCCACCCCAACCAAGTTGGGCGGTTGCCCAGTGATTGAGACAATATCCACATCCAGACTGTTCGCACTGTGTACCAGGCAACCAACCACCTTTACCATTAACTAGACCGCCTGGATAAGGAATGTGTTGCTTGTTCCAGCAGTGATTATCTTGACACCACATCGTACCAGCACCTGGATTGCCGTGTGCGCCGCCGCTAGCACCATAATACAAAGAGCAAGGACCATTACAGCAAACGTTACAAAGAGTACCCCAAGTGCAGCAACACATGTAGCAGCAAGAGCAACCTCCATATCCACCGTCTGCACAGAAGTTAGATAGACCGTATCCAATAATAGAAGTTTTACTACCTGGTTGACCACAAGCAGGACCCTGCCTTGATCTACCACCCTGACCAATGTCTAAAGCATAAGAACAACCAGCAACTACGTCAGAACCAGATAGCACTTTGTATGCATAAGCACCAGAAGAACCAGGGACGCCACGAGTACAGCAACAACCGTCACCGCCGCCTCCACCAGCTCCCCAAATCTCAAAAATGATTTGGTTTGTATTGGCAGGAACTTTCCAATCGGGATAGTCAAAGTAACTATAGTTACTAGTCCAATCTTGACAAGTAGCACCACACTGTGCAGTGAAGTACATTGTTCGCATTCCTTGACTAGGATATGCTGGTAGTTTGGTCGTAGCATCGGCCGATGCTAAACCTTTAATTGATTCAGTTGTCACGATCCCGAGCAGATCGCGTAAATTTGAGTTAGGCATCGGTACTTTTCCTTGTTATATGCTATTTAGAAATTAGTTACAGAAGTGGTATGCACAGTCACGGTTGACTCCCATCCAGCAAGAACAATAAGTGATTTTAATCAATCCACCATGTCCTCTATATCCGTAACAGCAACTACCACCACAAGATGTTGATGAAGGACCGCCTACACCAGGTAGTGTAGCATTACAACCAGAAGCAAACGCCCATGGAGTAGTTCCTTGACAGAAAGTACCGTCATTGATACAAGCATTTCCTTTGACGTTGGAAATCATGTGTCCACCGTCATGATCAAATAAACGTGGTGGATAAGCCATTCCCATCTTCGCCCAGCAGTTGCTGGATGTATTGTAAATTCTGAAAAATCCTGGATGTCCTTTAATGTTCTCATCACCGCCATAGGCGTTAGGACCATCAGTAGCAGGATCGTATCCACCACAACCTGTCCAATAAACTCTATCTAGACATCTGAATTGAGTGTCCCAGTATGCATAACAGCAAGTCTTGCCAGGTAGTCCACCGTCTGCACAGAAGTTACTACCAATGGCACTCTGTGCAGAACTGTTCTTACCACAGATATATGTTTTGCAACCTTGAATACCAACACAACACTGTGAGCAGCAAGTGGGTTCTGCAACCTTCAGGAAGAAACACCAACCACCCATGTCACCATAACCATCTGCACTGGTGATAGTTTTTCTGGAATAAGAACCAGATCCACCAGGCATACCCTGTTGGCAACAGCAAGCGCCACCACCAGATCCGCCACCACCCCAAATCTCGAAAGTAGCTTGTGTAGTACCACATGGCATACACCAATACTCTTGGCAATAACTGCGATAACTACTATCGCAATTTAAGTTACAGTAAGGTGCGAAGTTATACACCTTACCATCTCTAATTTTTTCGTAACTGCCGTATTGCCCAGCAGTTTCTAGAACAGTGGAATCGAATTCCTTTCCTAGGAGACCTCGTAAATTTGCCATTAGTTTATACCTTGCAGAACCATGTAACTTTAACTAGACCTGCAGCGCCTTCAGAGGAGCAACAGCAACCACCACCGAAGGTGTCGGAGGAGAATCCACCATGACCAGGAGGACCGTTTCTGAAGCAATCAGAAGAGAGACCACCGTTGTTACCTGCCAACCAATTAGTTTCAGTTCTACCGCAAGTAGCCATAGAATGGTGTCTTTGGTGATTGAATGTACCAAACTTACCATCTAGGTAAGGAGAAGTTGGTGAGGAGTGTTTCATCATACACCAGTTACCACACTCTTGGCAGTCCATCTGGTTGTATGAACCAACGTTCCCCCAGTATTCGCGACCAAACTCACAAGCAGCGTCACGATTAGTACGTGATTCACTGTATTGACCAGCAGACTTATCACACTGCCATCTGCAATGTGGCTGACCTGTCTGCCAGTTCATTCTGAAGCGACAACCCCATCTAGAGGAACCACCACCGAAGCAGCAAGAATAACCGTGACAACCACCGCAAGCGCAGAAGTTATCAAGTCCAGGACCGACAACATATGATTTGCAACCATCAAAACCACCGCTGGCAGGGTATCTACAAGTAATAGTACCAGCACACATTACATAGCAACAATTGTCTAATTGGTTTACACCTTGTTGATCAGCACAAACAGTGTACTTATTGTATTGACCAGAATAACCATTGACACCAGACATACAGCAGCATGAACCGCCGCCGCCTCCGCCGCCGCCCCAGATTTCAAACTGTACCTTACAGACACAGCAACTAGGAACACACCAGTTATATGTTGCCCAATTATAATTGTGACTACTCTCGTAGTACCAGCAATGTCCACCACGCCAGTAGATCTGGTGAGCGTTTTGTGGACCGTAATACGTTGCTACTGGAATGCCATCTGTCGATGCAACATCCAGTAGATCTCTTAAACTAGACATCTGTCAATACCTCCCTATTAGTATTAGTTAGAAAGGATCGACCAACCGTAAGAAGATCCAGTGTAGATTAGTTCAAGTGATGCATTCTTAATGTCAAAATCTAGGTCTTCTGCCAGGTTGGCAATTTTATTACCGTTTCTAGCGATAACTGCTTTTGTTGTTCCACACTGACCAGCGGCGTCAATTAGATTGACACGATCACCTGCAGATGGATTAGCAGGAAGAGTAAGTGTAAGTTCTGTACCAGCTACAGTGTCAATCAGAAGAATTTCTCCTGAAAGAATACTGTGATCTGCTGTAATTGCTACTGTGTATCTTTGTGAGATAACTTGTGATAGGTTGCGTCCCATTGTTCTTATAACTCCTTTGGATTATTTATCAAGCCTCTTCTTCTACGCCATACGCCGAAACGCTGACGTTCGCGGTATCAGAAAGTACCACGAGGTTTTTGGTTGATTGCAACGCAATACCAGTTCTCTCCAGAATTCCGTATCCTGCAATTTCTGCATTATACTCAATGTATTCTGCACCAGTTGGAGTTCCAGTAGCAGAAATAGCAACACGAACGCTAACTGCTGTAGCGTTGGTGTTGACGATGTTGAAGTTTACGTATGCAACAGTTGCTGCAGGGACTGTGTAAACTGTAGTTAGTGTGTTAGCTGAAAGGGAAGCTTGTGTCCCCAGGATGCCAGAAGCCATGTTGATTACTCCTTAAATGTTCCGAATGTCGTAGTTTATCTGTAATATTTATAAAGTGGGGATCACATTGCTCCCGCCCAGAAAGTGAAGCCTTTCGTCTTCGTTTTAGTATCAACGTAAGTCTTAACTGCCTTCTGTGTAGGAACTTTAGCGTTGCTATTAGCGGACAGTGTAACGTCGCTGGAGAATTCATCAATTGATTCACCAATTTGAGCACCGATAGAACCGAGTCTCAAGGATGATAGACCAGAAAGATCGAAGGAAGATGCATTCAAGGTTGTGCTACCAGTTGACTGGTTAACCTTAAAGTAACGACCAACGGTAAAGTTACCATCTTGGTCAGTTGAAACGTAGAATACACGACCTGGGAAATCTTCAGTAACTTCGTTGCCAGGTGCAGGTGCCGAAAGTGGCAGACCAGGCCAGTTAGTTTGTGTCTTATTACCAGTACCGATATCTAGGAAGTCATGACCAGTTAGTCTAACTTGTGAATAAAGATATCTAACTCTAGTTAGTTGACGATCGTAAGATGGTGTTGGTTTTGTTTCTGCAAGAACAATGGTAACAGTACCAGTTGTAATTGTTGCAGATGTAGCAACTTGCATAAACTCACTGTCAATCTTGATATAATCTGCTGATAGAGTACCAGTTGCACTCTCAACCAAGATGATTGTATCACTAGCAGTAAGATCTCTAGCAGTTGTAGTTTGGGAAGGAACCTTAATTTGAAGTGCTCTAACAGTTATACCAGATGTATGTGTGGAAGCAGAAGTTCCTTCTACTCCTCTAACAACAGTAACTGATGTTGCAGTTGGGAAAGCAACAACTTCCATCATTTCGTTTCCGATAATGATATAACCACCAGTGTTAATACCAGTAATAGAAGAAACTTGAATAGTTACATCTGCTGCACTACTAATAGGTGCAGATAGAGATGTTGCAGTACCAGTTTGATATCTAGTAATCGTGCTCAAACCGTCATGAGTTGCAGCAGCAGAACCTAGAAGTGCTCTAGTTACTGTTAGTTCGCCACGACCAGATGGTGCGTTATAAGAAGAGTTTGCAACAACATATGTGAATTGATCAGCACCAGCACCACCAGGACCAGTTACATATTCAATCGAACCACCTGGATCTGGAGCAGCAGTCATGCCGCCAAGAACAAAGGTAAATCCGTTTTGTCCTTTCTGTGCATCGGAGTTGTTGACCAGAGTTGCCGTTGCTCCTGATGTTTGACCAGTAACAACTTCGTTCTGAACGAATGTTCCCTTGAGAGGACGGAATAGAATCTTATCTGCAGAAGGTTGGAAGCTAGTAACTTCACCAACAGCACCAGACGTACCACCGATCATCTGCTCATCTTTCTCAAAAGATGTACCAGCAGAAAGTGTGGTCAGATCATAGTTCAGTTCTAGACCATCGACAAATCCGTCGAGGGTAGTTTCATTTTCGTTGAAACCAGAAGATACAATAGCATAAGTACCCCAGGAAGAGTTACCTGCAAGAGATCTGATTCTACCACCTCTAGTGGAGCAGTAAGAAACGTGACAGTAGTATGTGAAACAGGATACAATTTCAGCAGCGCCGTTATTTGTAATCCAGAAACCTACACCACCGTTCTCGTGGATGTTAGTCCAGGAGTCAAAAACGATTGACTTGTTAGAAGGAGTTCCAGTTCCGTCATACTTGTTATGAACACTACCATCAACGATAGCACCAACACCAGTCTGGGAGAACGCAGAACACTGCGAAACGTAAGGAGACTTGGTAATTGGGGAGTTAGGGTTGAGTCTTACAAATACACCCTCAATCGTTGCGGTGTTAAGATCTTTTGGATCAGATGCTGAAGGAACAAATCCTGCCATACCGTCCATAACCAAATCCTTAAGCATGGATCTGTTAGACAGGTAGAACAACGTTGAGTTCTGATTAAGGATTGGTGCAACCTGATTGATTACAACATCATTAGTGCCAGCCTCGAAAGTATCCGAAACTGTCCAGTCACCACCAGTAATAGGCATGATATCAATAGTACCACCACCATCTTTAACATCGATGATTTGTGCAGTCTTATCGCCAGCACCGTTGGTGCATGTTTCGCCAATAACTCTTAAAGCAGCATCAGGAACTGTAGCTAGTGTCAGTTTCTGTGTAGAAGAATTTGCACCAACGTTTGGTTTGATAACAGTAGTTCTCATGTTATCACCAATGATCGAGATATTCTCGGGAACGAACATTGGTAGAGTTTCGTTATACGTACCTGCCTTAACGTAAATAGTTGCAGGACCAGTAACGTTATCTAGAGCGTAACGTAGTGAACCAAATGACTTGGTAATATTCTCGCCACTGTTTAGATCACTGCCATTGACAGTAACATAGTAAACAGGATCGGTTGCATTACTTTTTTCCCAAGCAGGATAACCGTTAGAATCAACTGTCAGAACTTGACCGCTGGCTCCAATAGGTAGTCTGGCAGCACCAGAACCCGAAATATAAAGAACATCACCAGCATCTGTCAAGACGTTGGATTGAGCTCCTTGAGTCAGGGAGTTCCAATAGTCTCCATTAACGTCTGTCTCTGGGGTATTGTTAGTAGACTCGGCAACACAGATGTAAGAGTTAGACGCTCTGGAGATTGCATCACCAGGCTGATATGTTTCTGTCGAACTCCAAACACCTCTCCAGGTGAAACCACCAACAACGAAGTCCCAATCAGCAGAAGCAGCTGATGGTGTAGAGTTGGTATTAGTTGTTTTAGCAACGTATGAGTTACCACCAAGTAGTACAACGTCACCAGGTTTGTATGCTGTGGTATTGCTCCATGTACCTACAACTTTAAAACCAGTTGTTAGAATTTCCCAACTAGCGCCAAGGTTGTTTGGTGCAGCACCTGTAGAAGTAGTAAGGGCAACATAAGAGTAACCACCAAAGGTTACAATGTCACCAGATTGATACTCGGTATTAGTGTCCCAGGAATCTTCAAACTTAAGTCCATTGACATAAGAAATGAAATTTGCTGAAGCGAATGTACCGCTAGAGGTGTGGGCAACGGTTACACGGTATTGATCGTTACCGTACTTTACGATATCGTTTAATTTGTAGAAGGTTGCATCTGCCCAATCTCCACGATTGTAAATGCCTTCGGTATGGACTTGCCATCTAGCGCCATCGCCCGAATACCACTGCGCTTCGTTTGATACCGACGTATGGTTGGAAACACAAACATAGGTGTTTGCGCCAAACTTTACGATATCATCGATAACGTATGCAGTTGCGACTGTCCAGTCGCCCCTCCAATTAAACTTAAGTCTGCCTAATCTGAAATCTGCCATGTTTATGCTGCCTTATTATTTGGGTCCTTCGGTGGAATAATCATAATTTTCATTGAAACGAATTACAAAGTATCCGTCATCATCAACAAAATAGCTAATCTTACGACTATCAAATCTATACTGTTGGTATTTATCTTGCGGATTATTTGAATATGACTTCTCTTCTGTAGTTTCTTCTACGTAGTCATACGCACCAGTTGCAATATCAAGATAGGAACTTCCATCTAAACGAAAGAAATCACCTGTCTCGTCATCAATACTTCTAATTTTAGTGTAACGTAGCATTCCATCAGCATCCCTACGTAAAGCATGGATACTAAAGTCGTTGCCTAGGGTGTAATTATTGGAAGATACAGATGTTCCCCCACCACCTTGTTGTTGATAGCTGTCGCTAATAAACATTGTCATACAATTACTCTCCAGTAGTTACCGTCCCAAATTAGTTGCACTCTCGCTCCTTTCAAGTCAAATACTAAAGGACTGGAAACAACTCCAAATGTATTTTGGAATTGTCTGCCAATTGGATCGACGATTGTTACATTATTTGTATCCCATGAAAAATTAATATCAATGAACTCCAACGTGTCCCCTGATTTAGGAACCAATTGATTGTTATATAGAGGCAAGGTTAGAGTTAGTGGTCCTCCTGATGTGTCTACGAGATATCGAAGACTTGTTCCGAGTGTAACACTTGTGTTTAAATACTCCCACCTTGCACGAAAAACATCAAATCCACCATTAGTTGTCCCATCATGGACACCCGCCATATTTTTATCAGTATCAATTGTTAACTCACCTTGCGCTCCCGCAAAATGAGCATGTTCGGCAGTAGTACCACGCCTAAATTGTACCTGGGTAGTCATTAAAATTAATTTAGGATACCGAGGTTATTTATATCATTAAATAATCCATCCGTATGTACGAGCTGGCGCAACATCAATCTTGACAGTTGCTGCGCTGCCAGTGATAAGGATATGAACGTCTGGTCTGTGCTGGAGTAGTGGGAAGTATCTGGAATGTACTCTGACATTGATGGATCCAGTACCAAAGATACGTAGAGAAATGCCGATGATGGTATCGACATTGACTTTGATTTGACCTGATCCTTCGTATCCGAAAGAGCGAAGAACTTTCGCTTCGCCATCGGTTGCAATTTCTGTGCCTTCTTCTGGTGGGTTGGCAGTTGTTCTCTCGTCTGCGATACCCGAGAGTTGAACTTCTGCCAGACCAGGGTAAGGTGCTCTGACAAATGCAACCGTTGATGCACCAGAAGTTTTGATTTCTGCTTCGCCAACATATGCCTTGGTGATAGCAGGCTTGACCTGACCGAGGAAGTCGAAGATTGCGACGTTCTCGTAAGTAATTGTTCTGGATTCTGCTGCACTCTCGAATGCATATAGATCTCCAGATCCAGTAAATACTCTGGATCTTGGAGTTTCTGCACGACCAGCAATGTTGACATCTGCAAGCAGACTTGGTACATAAGCAACTCTTTCTGCTGCTCCAGAGAACGAGAAGATAGAACCAAAGAAAGTTTCTGCATTGGCAATTCTTTCGACTGCTTCTCCAGAAAGGGTGAAGAGAACTTGTTCTCCAACATAGTCGTATGCAACTTTCTCTTCGCTCGTAACGAAACTGAATAGGTTGCCTTCGCCAACGTGGGAGAGGGTGATGACAATATTCGCTTCGCCAGTAATATCGTATAGACCCTCTGCTGGTGGTGCAACTGCTCTGGATTCTGCTGCACCGTTGAGTGCAAAGAGAGAACCAGTTCCAACGTAAGCACGAGTAGAACGTAAAGTTGCAATACCAGTTGCAGAGAATAGAAGCTGTCTCTCCAGAGGATTGACAGTAAGGGATTCTGCTGCACCAGAGAATGTACCAATGTGGATCTGACCGATGTAGTCTCTTGCAGATCTTTCGACGCCAACACCACTGATAGTTGCAGTACCTTCTCCTGCAGGAGGAACAGCGACAACATGAACTGTAACTGGTTCTGCAAATAGTGCCAGTTCGACTCTCTTGACTTCCGATACTGCAGAAGCAATTGTTGCACGACCAGTGAAGGAGAAGAGTGCATCTTTCTCCAGTGGGTTGAACGTAACAGACTCGGCAGCACCAGAGAATGTACCGATGAGGACACGTACAACCTCGTCTCTTGCGACACGCTCGACTGCAGTACCACTGACAGGAATGACACCTTCGACATTCCAGTTCGGAGTGAACCTGATATCTGC
>VMHT01077198.1_pt1 | contig 28489 bp, 36 predicted proteins | sample 4693611 | NCBI WGS metagenome assembly VMHT01 (sample SAMN12280063, study PRJNA550983) | marine metagenome | isolation source: seawater sampled from same location over 5 years 0.02-0.2 micron viral filtrate | place: USA: collected off the coast of southern California halfway between the port... ... | reverse complement strand
TACTACATGGGCTCTTAAAGAATATGAGCGTCTTCAACAAGAAGCTCCTAATCTTGGGGGAGGTTCCGTTGCGCTATTTAAAAAAACTTTCACCAATGAAAATCAAGCTATTCCAGATGTTGCAGAAGATGAATTTGTAATTAAAGTCTATCAACCAATGGATACTTTAGAAGTACCAATAGTTAATCTTAAATTACCAAATAGAGATGTTACTCTTGAATCTACTAGTTGTGAAAATGTTTAAATAATAAAAAAATATAAATTAATATTTTTTTATTATGGGTTTAAGGGATATTCCCTTAATTATTTATTCTTTATCATTTAAATAAGAATTATTACATAATTTCTTAATTACTTTCTCTTCTCTCTTATTTTCTTTTAAATCATCTGTTGTATTTTTTACTAACTTCATATATTCTTTTTGTAATTTTGGATCTTTTTCCCAATTTGGATTTTCATCTGTCCATTTTTTTAAGTGTTGTTGTTGAACTTTACTAATTTTCTGTAATGCCTCTTTTAGTTCTCGATTTTGATCATCTAATTTCCATCCTACTTTTTCTCCATCATCATCCGATTTTATATATACTATTTCTCCTTTTACATCTGTACAATGTATAGGTCTTTCATAGAGAGACAGTTTATTCATATTCTCTATAAATATATCTGATACTCCTTCACTTATACCTTTATTTTGTGTAGTCAATAGATTCGATAATGATACTTCTATCTTTTTTATAAATTCATTCATTGTTATCGCATCTTTGCATTCCTCATTCAAAAATATATTTATATTAAACTTATTTTTATTATTTATTGTATTATTATTATTATTATTACCTACCTTTGGTATTAAATCTGTTACCTGATTCATCAAATCATTATTTTGTTTCATCATTTTTAAAAACATCTCTTTATAATCTATATTTTCTGTCTTTTTAACATAATTACATTTTATCTGATGCTTATGTAATCCTTGTCGAAATTTATACTTTTTACCACAACTACATTCAAACAAATTTTGCGATTTTTGCGATTTTTCTGTCATCCATTTGTCATCCTGCAAATGTTTTGATGTCAAATTATGTTTATTAAAATCATTTTTATTATTCGTATAATAGTCACATTTTTCACAACAATATTTTTTTACGATTTTTTGCGATTTTTTGTCATCCATTTGTCATCCATATTGGATGACATAAAAATCGCTTTATATTTTTTTTAATAAAAATAATAAAAAATGGTTGGTCACACATTATTTTTATATTTTTAAAAATAAGACCTTTATCATCTAAACTGATTTTTTCATTTTTTTTATTTTTTTTGTTTTAATTCTATTTTCGAAATTTTAAAAAATTCTATCAAAAATATAAAAATTCTAATATACTTTTAAAAACACTAAAAAATAAAAATTTTCTTTAAGTTTCTAAATATATATATATATTTATTCTATCTTAAATATTAAATTGCATTTAAAATTAATAATTACTATATATATCAAATATATATATGGAAAAACCTTATATTTTTGATGGAATTATATATAGTTCTAATAAACGTTCTAGAACACCATCACCTACCCTATTTGTTAATAATCAATTTAAACGATTAAAAATAAATAAATCTTCTAACATTAAATTTATACAAAACAATAAAAAACGACAAGATAATTTACCTACATTTTCTATTTCTAAAAAAATTAAAATAAATTAATAATATATTTAATAATATATATGCAATCTACAAAAGTTGATTATTCTATATTAACTAAGGGATTTATTATTCAATCTCTTATATGGGCATAAATTAGTACTGCTACTATTGAAATAAGACACTCTATCTATTCAAATAAACAAAAACCTATAACATTTAAAAATAATTTTTTTCAAAATACTATAAATTATATATTTTATACTTTAAGAATAATTCCTTATCAATTATCATATCAACTTAATCTTTTAAATAAAAAAGGTGAAGTTCCAGAATATATTAAAGCGTTATATACATTTACTATATCATTTCTTTTATCTTTATTTATCTACCATTTTTTTCTATTTGTATTAGGTTATAAAGATATTTATAAATACTTTTTTGGATGGACTGAACCTAAAGGTATTCGTATTAATAAAACCAAATAATTAGATTTCTCTAACTATTGTTCGAGTTCTTGTTACACCATTTTTTTTTCAGTTATTTTTTCAATAGATTTACCATCTATAATGTGAATTGATTTAGATGTAAATGTAGTTTGTGATGGTAATGGTGATATATTAATATTGGATACTTCATTCATTCTCATTTGACTAAACATCGTCCTAAATAATTCTTCGGGATTTATCTGTCTTATGTTATTATTTATTGGTTTAGATTTTTTGTTTATTATATTATTATAAGCATCTGATATTTTTTGAAATTTTTCACTTGCATCTGGTGTTTTATTTTTATCTGGATGATATTTTAATGCTAATTTCTTATATCTATGTTTTACTTCTTCATCTGATGCATTACTATTTAATCCTAAAACTTGATAATTATTAAACATTTATATAAATATTAAATGTAATATTTAAATTATTTAATATTTATTAGTGATTTTTATAGCTAAAATTTATGGGGCGGTAGCTAATGATTGAGTAATTGCATTACCAACTGATATAGTACCTGGACGCCCTGGTCCATTACCAACAACATTTGCAATACCTGTACCGCCTCCATCAGGTATAGCAACTGTAACAGGTCCAGAAACATTTATCTGAGCTTTTTGATTTGCTGCATTAACTAAAGTTTTATTTTTGACAGGAGTAAATTTCTCACCAGGATTATAATAACTAAATGGAATAGAACGTGATGCATTTGGTGTTCCTCTAATTGGCATTGCAGGCCAAACTTGATTCCACGCATTAACACTAAGTTGCATTCTTGCTCGTTCAAGTGCATTAACACCATCTGCTGGTATACGTGTCATACCACCAGTTGTACCACGACCAATACCACCAAGCTGATTAGCCATATTAATAGGATAAATTGGTGATGGCATTAGTCCTGCTTTCCAAGCAGCTATAAATGAATTTCCTGCAAATGGTGGAGCACCATGACCAGATGTACCATTAACAATTGCTCCATGAGTCCATTGATTTAAACCAACACGTGATGGAATTCCTGCTTTAGAATTGCCACCAAAATATTCTCTAGTATTTTGCTGTGTAGACACCATAGTACCTCTAGCATATCCAACTGAACTAGGATTACCTCTTCCCATTATATATATATATGCTAAAGAAAATATATTACATTAATATTGATATAATTGTTCTAATACAATACTTAATGCCCAATCTTGTCCATTTAAATTTACTAAATTTCCTCTATTATCTTTTAGTAAAATTTCTAATCTATCTATTTTAACTGGACCAAAATATTGTCTAGTTCTTATATTAGTATCAGTTGTTATTATATTTTCATCATTTCTATATGGAATAGATACCATAACATCAGTTATATTATTATTAGTATTGCTAATTCCACTATTTTGTTTTTTATTATTTGAATTTATTTCATTTAAAGAATATATTTGAGCCTGTGTTAATTTTCTTGGCCAACTAGGTACAAATAGTGTTGAATTTAAACTTACATCTTTATCTTTATAACATATTATATCTGCACTTATATCTAGTACTTGTGCAGCTATATCTGTTTCTGTAGACCAGTTTGTAGGTTTATATGATGGTAATTGTATATCAGTTTCTTGGTTGGCAACAGTTATTATATTATCTGGTAATCTATTTTGATTAAAATCATTTATACAGATATATATATATTCTGATGCAACTAGATTTAATGGAACATTTGCTATACTATAAAAATCCACTTCATTATTTTTATTATATATTATAGCTGCTATGTCTTGTGCATATTGTTGCATAGTATAACTCGATAATAAAAAAGGATTTATATGATTTTGAAAAGCATATTCTTTTTTTTCACCTGCGGGACAGGGATTTGCCCAAGGAGAAGTACCAGTACAAACTTGTGGAAACCATGATGGTTGAAATGGGGTCCCAGTGCTTTTATCAAATGCAAATAATGGTGCTAAATTACCATCTAAACTAGGTAGTAATTGGTATATTTTAGATAGTTTTACATAATAATCTGTTGTTGACGCCTTTTCTAGTATAATTGATAATTCACTTCCTTTTGTATTTGTATTTAAAAATATTATCTCTCCATTATTATTAATAATACGTTCAATTCTATATCCAGCAATATATCCTAAATTATTTTTATAAGTACTTTTTTCAGGACATTTTGTTTTTGTTGTAGGTTTACATAATGAACAATCTATATAATTATCAAATGGTGTCGCTGTATCTCCTAAACCTACTTGTTTATAAAAAACTATTTTAACATGATATGAAGTACTTGAATTTATAAAAACTATGCGTGGCGATACTGATAATGGATCTAGTAAATGAGCTTGTAAACTTAAAAAACAAAGTGTAATACCACTAATATCATTGACCTTAGATGAGGGTATAACAGCACACGGATTCTCCGCATCCCAAGGTAAGCCTGCCGCCGATGCGTTAATCCCAGGACCAAGTAAACTATATTTACATTGTGTTTGACATCGGGTCATATCTAAATTTAACTGATTCACAAAATCAATAGGTCGTTTATAACTTCCAGGTGTTAAATTTACTCTAGTACAACAAGATATATCATCTGGATTTTCCCAATCGATTGCACTAAGATCTCTCATAGATATAAGTATCATCATAACATTATTACCATATAATGGATCAAATGTATATATGGTATTTGGAATGTTATATGATTCTACTTTCATTGATACAACATTTTTTATTGGATTATTTAAATTTACAATAAAATTACTTGAAGAATTTTTTGAATTTAAATTATTAATAAAAGGTATTGAATTATTACGTTGATTACTATTAATATTAATATACTGCATAACTGTTTGTCTAAGAGTTGGATTTAATGAATCTTGCGAAATATTTAATGGATAATTATTTGATATACCAAGCCGTTTTTGTGACATTACTTGTCGAATATTACCATCAAATATAGATGTATTATGTCTTCTGTCTGTTATTTTGTCTTCTTGACTATTATCTAATGGATTACGATATTGATTCTTAAGCCATTCTTCTGCTTGAATATTTTCATCTTTTTTATTGTCTTCTTCATCTTTTTTTGATAGATTATCTAATACTTTTTCTTTAGCATCGTGGAAAAACTGAGCTAATCTAAAATTTTTACTATCTAAATATTTTTTAACTAATTCTGTAAATTTATCATCTATAACTTCAATAGAGGCATCTTCAGATATTTCAGCAATATCTAATAATTCATTATCAGTATAATTATCAACATCATAATTAATATTAGTCATAATATAAATATATTATTATTAGTTTTTATTCTTAAAGTAATAAAAATAAAAATAAAAAAAAAATTGATTTTTATTTTTTAATTATAATAAATATAATACAAAATGAATAAAATATGCGACATCTGCTGCGAAAATTATAATCAAAGTACGCGTGCTAAGATTACTTGTGAATATGCAGACTGTCAATATACTGCTTGTAAAAGTTGTATAAGAACTTATCTAGTTGGAACAACATCAGATCCAAATTGTATGAATTGTAAAAAAATATGGTCTGATCAATTTCTTGTTAAAAATTTAAATAGAACATTTTGCGAAAAAGAATATAAACAACATCGCAAAGATCTATTAGTTGATCGTGAAATTAGTAAACTTCCAGAAACAATGATATTTGCTGAACAAAGTAAGAAAATCAAACGTGAAGAAAAAGAGATTGCTGAAATTCGATCAAAAATTTTAGAATTAAATAAACATCTTAAAGAACTAAAAACTGCTACTGCAGTTCATAATAATAATATATATCATATTAGACACGGTACAGATAATAATGGTAAAGAACCTGAACGTCGTAAATTTATTATTAATTGTCCAAATGATGGTTGTCGTGGATTTCTATCTTCTCAATATAAATGTGAATTATGCGAAATGCATACTTGCCCTCATTGTCTAGAAGTTATTGGAATTTCAAAAGATATTCCACATACTTGTAATCCTGATAATGTAGCTAGTGCAGAATTTATTAAAAAAGATTCTAAACCTTGCCCACAATGTGGAATTCGAATTCATAAAATTCAAGGTTGTAATCAAATGTGGTGTACACAATGTCACGTTGCATTTGATTATAATACACTTAAGATTGATACTGGTCGAGTTCATAATCCAGAATATTACCGATATATGCGAGAAAATAATCAAAATGGAGCTGCACCAAGAAACCCTGGAGATCTTGTATGTGGAGGTATTGTTCAATTGCACCATCTAACACGAACTATTCTACCAGTTATTAAAAAATGTATTAAACAAAATAATCCAGATATGATTGCTCTAGACTTAGACACAGAATATGGAGTATTAGATAACTATCTTCGAGAGATTCATAGAACTATTTCTCATATTGCATATTATGATTTACCAAGAATGCGAACTACTGTAGCTAGTCTTGAAGATAACCGGGATTTACGAGTTAGTTATATTTTAGGTGAGATTTGTAAAAAAACGTTAGCTGATAAAATATATAAAAATGATATTAAACGTAAACGTGAACGTGAACTACTTCATATTTATGAATTATTTAATCTTGTAGTTACAGAAAATTTTAATACTATTTATAATGATGCACTACAACAGATGCAGCCAGTTTATAGAAATCTTATTAATCAAGATACATTACAATTTATGAATTCTTTAAATGAAAAAATTACTACATTAGATAATTTAAGAGACTATTGTAATAAAAGACTAGCAAAAATTTCCGTTACTTATAATACAAGTGTAATTTATATTAATGATACCTGGCAACTTACTAGACGTAAGTATAATGTTTCGGAACTAGTAAAAGAATAATTTTACATTATAAATTTAAACTTAAATTTGGAGTCATGTCATTAATAAAATTAAAGATATAATAATAAATTAACAAAATACAATATTATATAAACTTACTATATAATTTTGAAATTCTTTTTCAACATCTTTTGGAACTTGAGCTATACCTTGAGAACGTTTTAAATGTCTTTTTCCTTTAAATAGTCTCTCTTCTAAACATTCTAATGTTTCAGTATCAATTAAAGAATAATCTATCCATTTTTTACCCAAATATGTATACCGATTATAATTATTATCAGAATATATTTTATTTTGTTTAGGATATATTCTATTTTTTATTAATCCAATTCCAATTACTTTATTTGTTTCATTATTCATTTCAATTACATATATTTTTGAATTTATTGGTATTGATTCTTTAATCCGAACTGGACAATTATATATACAACCTTCATATTCTTTATTTTTACACCAACGCCTATTTTCACTATATGTTAAATTATTAAAATGTGTAACTGCTAATAGATTCATCTACACATTTTAATAATTAGAAGATTTACATTCAATTTTCTCTCTTAATAAATATTTTATCATATATTTCATCTATTTTATCTATTATCTGTTTTTTTTCTGTTGAACTTTTCATAATATAATTAATTATTGCCTGATTTATTTTATCTTGAAGTTCTTGAAGATTTACTCTATCTGACTCCCCATATTTATCTATTAATCTTTGTATTTTTAACATTTCAAATTCATATAATTGTAGAGGCTCTCCTGTTTTCCCAACTACTCCTCCTATAATTTTTTTTGTTCTATTATATTTTTTTTTATATTTTCTTGTACGCATATATAATAATTAAATAAAAAATTTATACCTTTTAGTATGAAGACTATTTATAGCTTTCTTATCTAACGCATCAAATTTAAAATATTCTGCTATTGTATCATCATTTATCTCTTCTGGAAAATTTTCTAATTGACTTATATCTGGAATTAAATCAAATGCATACTTTTCTAAATATTTCATTCTATATCTTGTTGTTTCAAATAAGTATAAAGCTGTATTTGTAGAGAGAAATTTCTGAATTTTTATTAAATCACTGATATTATCTTTAATTATTACATAATTATCTCTATTTGATATACCATAATTTCCTGATATATCTAAATAAGGAAATCCATACATTTTATGTGCTAATACTAATTTTGGTATATCAGCATATTTTAACTGTTTATTACTATAGTCTATTACTAATTCTGGTATATTATTTTTTAATTTACACGTTCTAATATTAGAAAAATAACCCTCTTTTTGAAATTCTGATATAATACTATTTTTGGGTGGCATATTTGTTTTTATTACTTTTAAAGTTTCTAATCCTAAATTTTGTATCTTTTTACAAACTTCTTGACCAAAAATTGGTATTGGTTTGTTATTAATATGTCTATAAAATATATATTTTTTTATATTATTATCATATATTGTTATATTATTATCATCGGTTATTTTCTTAGTTAATAAAAAAAAACAGCTAGGAGTTTGTGCTTTACCTTTAAATATTTGATTTGTTAATGTATTAGTAAAACAGTTTAACCATTCTATTTTGTATTGTAATAGATAATTATACATCATTTTTTTATCTGGCTTTAACCAAATAGATGGTATAAAAACACATAACATTCCTGTTTCTGGCTTTAAGAGAGAAATACTTTTATATATAAAATCTGGCCATATTGTTGTTCCATCATTTTTCTTATTATTATTACTTGTTGGAACTTTTATTTGTCCCATAAAATTAAATGGAGGATTTCCTATTACTATATCAAAATCTTTGTTATCATATTCTAAAAAATTTTTATAATATATATTTGCATTATTACCAAAAATAGATTTTAAAACTGTTATATTTTTTGGCTGTATTTCTACCATATAAATCATTTTTTCTATTATATGCCTTTTTCTCTCTCTACTATTTTTTATTACATCTCTTAAACCATCTAATAACTTATAATATAAAATAATAGAAAAGTTTCCTGTCCCACATCCTGGATCTAACCATCTTAAATCTGGATTTTTATAAAACTTTTCAGGAATTATTGATAACATTAATTCTATAAAACTAAATGGTGTATTTACTTCTCCATAAAAAATATCTTCATTTTCTGGTAATTTAATAATATATTCTAAAAAATCTTGTTTTTCATAGTTTCTAATCATATTTTTTTAATATTTCATCATATTTTTTATCTACTTTCCAAACTATATCTGTAAAATAACTTCTAAACTCTGAAAAATTTTTTAATTCATCTATTGTAAACCAGTCTATAATATCTTTTTCATATAATCCATTATCAAGCTTATCTATTATATCTGGTCTATTATCTTTAATAAAATAATAATTATTTGTCATATATATAGGTAATTCTTTATTATACTTTATATCTATTAAGTAACAAGTATGTCTATTATTATCTGTTTTAAATTGAGGTAAATTTGATTTTATTATATTTTGTTTTATTTTCTCTTGACTACCTAAAAATCCATTAGTCTCTTCATACCCTTCTCGTGCGGCTGTAGTTAATCTTGATTCACCTCGTTCTGATTTTCCACCAAAATCACTCCATTTATTATATGCTATATCTCTACCTAATAAGAAATATAACTTATTATGAAATTTTGAAACAGGAATTAATCCTGCTCCTAATATAACCATTGTATATATATTTAAAGTCACGAATAGCATTATGTATTATTTATTTAAAATATTTTTAAATGCAATTTTTTTTTCATTAGGAAAAAAATAATTTATATTATTAATATATAATGATTAGAACTCAAAGAGAAAGAAGAGGTAAAAAAAAGTCTAGAAAACCCCAAAAAAAACTTCATAAAAAAACATTAAAATATAGTAAATTACGAAAGGGAGGAACTTTCTTTGACATTGAACCTGGTCAACTAGATGAACTTCAACATATTGGACTCCGAAACCAGGCGGGAGAGAATATTAGTTGCGGAGCATGCACTCTAAATCAAATTGGTTTTCCCGAAGATTTAGTAAATGCTGTATCTACAGCGGTTAATCGACCAGGCAATGATGGGTTTACCTATAATAATATGACAGATAAAATAAATCAATTACAAAATCGACAAAAGTGGGGAGAGCCACCAGCGAAACTTTATTACTGGTCAAATGGGGGGGTGGGAGAAAATCCAGGACCACCATTCAATAATTTAGACGAGACAATGAATTGTATAAAAGAAATTATTGAAATAATGCCTCCTGGAAGTTCCACTGTTCTTGGTATGACATGGCATATAAGGGAAGTAGGTCATTATGTAGTTATTGCAAAAAGTATTAGTGGTACTCCTTATATTATTGAAGCGCAAAATGCTACGCCGCCTCCTGGCGAGAGGGAGATACAAGGAGCTTATAGAGGTTTTGATAATATACGGAATCATTATTTTGGGAGGCTCGACCAGGTAGCCAATTTTATTACATGGAATAATAGTAAACCATATTATGATCAAAGTAATCAAAAATGGAAACTACCCAGACCTGATTCACAAATAAAATTACACCCCATAAGCAAACGTCTGGCAGACAATATGGCTAATAATGACAGACGTTTAATACACGCTGAACCAACAAAACTTGGGCGTTTACTGATGAGACAAGCATCATTTACTTCACTAAATACTGAAAATGATCGACAGCCAACGTCTGCTTTTGGAAAGTCACCGCCAATGTCTGCATTTGGAGCACCATCGCCAACTTTTGGAGCACCATCGCCAACTTTTGGAAAGTCGTCACCAGCATTTGGGACACCATCGCCAGCATTTGGAGCACCGTCATCAGCATTTGTAAAGTCACAGCCAACATCTGTTTTTGGAAAGCAGTCGCCAGCATTTGGAGCACCACCGCCAGCATTTGGAAAGTCACAGCCAACATCTGTTTTTGGAAAGTCGTCGCCAGCTTTTGGAAAGTCGTCGCCAGCATTTGGAGCGCCGCCAGCGTCAGCTTTTGGAGCACGATCGTCAGCTTTTGGAGCACCATCAGTTTTTGGAAAGTCGTCGCCAGCTTTTGGAAAGTCATCGCCAGCATTTGGAGCGCCGCCAGCATTTGGAGCGCCGCCAGCATTTGGAGCGCCGCCAGCATTTGGAGCGCCGCCAGCATTTGGAGCGCCGCCAGCATTTGGAGCGCCGCCAGCTTTTGGAAAGTCGTCGCCAGCATTTGGAGCGCCACAGGAGACAAACCCCGACATGATGGAGGTAGAGCCAAGACCATTAGTTTTTGGACAATCATTTGCACGGGGGGGTAGGACTCGTAAATCTAAGAAGAAAAAAAGAAAGTATAAGAGAACACGTAAAAGATAATTATTAAAATATTTTTAATTTTAATAATTTATAGTGCATAAAAATTGGTGCTTTATTTTTAGTGTTTTATTTTAAGTTATTGTTTTATTTAAATAATAATCAATTACGGATGTTACTGGTGGACTATAAACACCTTGAGCAACGAATATTCCAGTTGTTATACCTACAACAACACATGTGATTATCCAGCCAAAAGCTGTTTTGCCTAGTATATACCAATTTACACCATGAATATCTAATCTTTTGATATTATTACATGATTTATTCTCTAATAATCCTACTCCAACAGTTGCGCCAACTTGACAATGTGTTGTAGATAAAGGTATTTTTAATCTACTACCTGTTATAATTACTAATGCAGATCCTAATTCAATACATGTTCCTCTACTTGGAGTAATTTTATATAATTTACTTCCAATTGCATTTATAATTTTTTTGCCATATACTACTAATCCTATTGCGATACCAACTCCACCTATTGCAAGTATCCAATAGGCATCATTTCCCATATCTAATTTTTTAGATAAATCTCCTCCAGAATTATAAATTGTATAGATAGCGGCAAAAGGTCCTATTGCATTAGCGACATCATTTGCTCCAAGACTAAATGAATCACATATAGCTGAAAATATTTGAAGATATTTAAATGTCTATTCAATTTTTGGATCAAATTTTTCGGCATCATTATGTATTGCTGTTACAGTTTCTAACTGATTATCTGAATTTATATTTAATTCTGTACGATTATTTGTGATCATTTCTATATCAGATGTTGTTGTTATTTGGCGTAAGAATTTTTTATTAACTCGTTTTCTTATTATAGGTACAAGTGGAACTGATATTAATGCACCACCTCTAGCAATTGCAAATGAATAACCAATTGCAGTACCTACATCAATTTCATCTAATCTAAGTCCCTTAGCCCCTTTATATATTATAAAGAAACTATTAATTAATAATGTACCTCCTACTAATATAGGATATGAATATATTATTCTTTTTGAATTATATCTTTGTCGTAATACAAATGATCGTATAAATGCATAGGGTAATGATGCCAATATTCCTGAAAAGATTGGTGATATAAACCACGATAAAATTATACCCCCCACTCCTCCAATATATGGAAATGTATCGACTTCTTTATACCAAATTACACAATCGGGTCCTGCCAGTACAATAGTCATGCCTATCATTCCTCCAACACAAGAATGTGTTGTAGAGACAGGCATTTCAAAATAGCTTGCAATAAAAAGCCACGCACTAACAGATACCATTACCCACATACATCCATACATAAGAATATCTGGATTATCTTCAAAACATTCATAATCTGCAATTCCTTTTCTTATAGTATCTGTTACATGATTACCCATTAATATAGCTCCTGCAGTTTCAAATATTATAGCTAATCCAGCTGCATGTTTTAAAGTTAATGCTTTAGAGCCTACAGAAGTAGCAAATGCATTTGCGGCATCATTTGATCCTATTCCCATTGCTGCTATAAAGGCAAATGCCCCTCCAGTATATACTATCCAAAGATACATATAAATATAAATATATAGATATATTTATATTTATAATAAATATATGTCACACCAAATTATTCAAATATGTGATGAAAAGTATAAAAAAGTACTAATCCAAAATTCTAGTTGTTGTGGTGCAGCTAGTGATGCATGGGTTCCTAGTTATCCATCTGTCTCTATGAAGATAATAGATAATACATTTTTTAGTAAAAATCAATCATTATCAGATAAATCTGAACCTGAATCATCATCACTACTATCAAATGATGATAATAAATTTTTACGATTTTTGAATCGTATCATTGAGAGAGAAGATATGTAATCTTTATCTTGCCAGTTTACATATTTTTCTAATCCTGCTCTATTTAATAATTTTTTATAATTTGTAAAATCTATTATTAAATTAATAATATCTTCAGGTAATCTTAGAGATAATATTTCTTTTATTTGTATAACAAAATAACTATATTGATACTTATTAAAAACACATAACATAGTTTTTGGTTTTATTATATTTTTTGAAAATGGACATCTTCTTATTACATAAGATATAATAAATATTGGATCTTTCATCTAATTATATAAATATATTATATTTATAATCAATTTTATAAATATATTTAGTTAATATACTATGGATAATATTGAACCTATACCTAAACCACAAGAAGAGATTAAAATTAAAGATATTGTATACGTAAAGTATTTAGATACCCTTTTTACTATAGAATGGAAAAATAAATTTTTTAATAAATAAATTAATAACTTACTAGTAAAATAAGTTATTAATATATATGTCTAAGACACTAAAACAACAACTTATAATTAAAACAAATTCTAGTAATAAAACACTAAAATTATCTAATAGTGCAGAAAAATTGAAAAAAAAATCTCTTACACCAGAAAATATAGAAGCAAAATCTATGTCTCAATCTAAAAGATATAATGAAGAATTTATTGAAGTGCTTGGAGAATTAGCGCAACTAATGATTAAAAAAGGTGAACCATTTAGATCACGTGCATATCAAAAGGCTGAGGAAGCTATTATTAAATTTCCAGATGATATTTATAATATAAAACAGTTAAAAAATATTCCTGGAATTGGAACTACTATATTAACAAAACTAGAAGAATATATTAAAACTGGTAAAGTTAGTGTACTTGAACGAGAGAGAAATGATCCAGCTAATATACTAGCTGGAATATATGGAATTGGTCCAAAAAAAGCAAAAGAACTTGTTGAAGCCGGTATAATTAGTATTGCACAATTACACGATGAGCCTGGTATAGATATGTTAAATGAAAAACAAAAATTAGGTGTCAAATATTATGAAGATATTGAAAAAAGAATTCCTCGTGCAGAGATAGTAGAATTTAGAGAATTATTTAAACAACTATTTGATAAAGTAGCTCCAAAAAATTCTGATTTTGAAATTGTTGGAAGTTTTCGTCGAGGAGCAAAAACATCTGGCGACATTGATATTATTATTACTAATAAAAACAATAATCGAGAAGCATTTGATAAAGTACTTGACCTATTAATTAAAGACAAAATTATTACAGAGGTACTATCAAGAGGAAAAACTAAAAGTCTTACACTTGTCCAAATTAAAAAAGATGCTCCTATTCGTAGAGTAGATTTCTTGTATACTCCTCCTGATGAATATGCATTTGCATTATTCTATTTTACTGGAAGTAAACTATTTAATACTATTGTACGTCAAAAAGCACTTGATCTTGGATATACATTAAATGAGCACGGTCTCTCCTATATGAGTAAAGGAATAAAAGGCAAAAAAGTTGATGAATCTTTTCCAACAGAAGCGTCTATTCTTAATTTCTTAGGATTTGAATATGTTAAACCTGAAAATAGGGTAGATGGACAACAGCTTAAACCATTTATACAGTCTAGTAAAGAAGAAGAATTTAGTGAAGAGGAATTATTAGAAGCACTTGAAAAACTTGAAATTAAAGATCAATCTAAAAAATCTGTTATTGAAAAAGATGATACTGATAGTGATAGCGATGATGAATATACAGAAGAAGCACTCTTAAAAGCACTCGAATCTTCTCCAGAAATTAAAAAAGAAAAAACTCCAAAAAATAAAACATTAAAAAAACCTAGTGCTTTATTTCCTGGTGTTACCAAAATGATAGATGAATTTAAAACGAAAGGTATTTTAGTATTAAAAACAATGACAGAAAAACAATTAACAGAAATAATAAAATTAGCAAATGCAAAATATTATTGTGATGAAGATCCTGTATTTACTGATAGCGAGTATGATATTATTAGAGAATATATACTAGAAAAGTATCCAGATAATAAAGAGGCAAAATCTGGACATACTCAATGTATTATAGAAAATTCTAAAACAAAAGTAAAATTACCATATGAATTATGGTCTATGGATAAAATTAAACCGATAACAGATGCAGTAACTAAATGGACAAAACGATATAAAGGTCCATATGTTATTTCTGCAAAATTAGATGGGATTAGTGCATTATATGTAAATAATAAAGATGGAGTAAAAATGTATACTAGGGGTAATGGTATTTATGGTCAGGATATTAGTCACCTAATACCACATTTAGTAAAAAAAGATTATAAAGATATGGCTATTAGAGGAGAGATTATTATTTCAAAAGAGAATTTTGATAAATATTATAAAAAAGATTTTGCAAATCCAAGAAATTTTGTTGCAGGTATTGTTAATAAAAAAAAGGTTGACAAAGATGTTTTAAAATATTTAGATTTTGTTGCATATGAAGTTATATATCCTGAAATGAAACCATTTCAACAAATGTTAGACTTAGGTTCAAAAGAGATAAAGCATGTTAAATTTGATGTAAAAGAAGAAATATCAAATGAAATACTGTCAGAAATATTATTAAAATGGAGAGAAGATTATCAATATGAAATTGATGGATTAATTGTTGTGAATGATGAAATTTATCCTCGTCCAAAAGGCAATCCTGATTATGCGTTTGCATTCAAAATGGTTATATCTGATCAGGTAGCTGAAGTTAAAGTAGTAGATATTATTTGGACACCAAGTAAAGATGGTTATCTAGTTCCAAGAGTTCAGATTGAACCAATTATTTTAGGTGGTGTAAAGATTGAATATGCAACAGGGTTTAATGCAAAGTTTATTGAAGAAAATAATATTGGAGTAGGGGCAGTAATAAGTATTATTAGAAGTGGTGATGTAATTCCTCATATTTTAGGTACTGTTGTACCAGCTAGTAAACCTCTAATGCCAAGTCAAGAATATGAATGGGATTCTACACATACAAATATTCTATTAGTTGATAAAGATAATCCTATAGTAAAAGAGAAAAATATCTTAGGATTCTTTAAGAATATTGAAGTTGATGGATTAGGTCCAGGTAATATTAAAAAAATGATTGACGCAGGATTTGATACAGTTCCAAAAATACTAGCAATGACAAAAACAGATTTTCTAAAAGTACCTGGTTTTAAAACAAAAACAACAGATAAATTATATGATGGAATTCATAGTAAATTAGAAAAGGCTACTCTATATGAATTAATGACCGCATCAAATAGTTTTGGTAGAGGATTTGGAGATAAAAGATTTGAAGCAATTTTAGATATATATCCTGATATATTAGTTATAAAAGAGACAGATCGAGAAAAGATTGCAAAACTTGTCAAAGTTGAAGGTGTTGCTAAGAAAACTGCTGAAAAGTTTGTTCAGCATATTCCAGATTTTATAAAATTTATGAAACAGGCAAAATTAGATAATAAACTTAATCCAATGATAACTGAACCTAGTGAAATAGATAAAACTCATCAACTATATGGTAAAAAAATTGTAATGACTGGTTTTAGAGATAAAGATCTTATTCAAAAATTAAAGGATATTGGGGCTGAAAATAGTACTTCAGTTAGTAAAAATACATTTGTAGTACTAGTTAAACAAGACAAAGATGAAGTGACAGGAAAAGCTGAAGAGGCTAAAAAACTAGAAATACCGATAATGACTAGGGATGAATTTATAAATAAATATTTTAAATAAATATATAAAAATATTATATTTTTTTATATATTTATTTAAAATATTTCATATAATAGAGAGAGAAAAGTGTTTAATGAAATACTAACTAATACTAAAATTTTAGATGAAATTAAAAAAAATATATATTTAGATAATAATGTATTAGGAGATCTTGAAAATATCAATCAATATGATAAAAATAGTGATAAATATAATAAATTAAAAGAAATTATTATTAATGTGGATGAGTTTAAAAATTAATTATAAATATATCTAATGACGTTTATAATTAATATACCTAGACCAATTGCTGTTATTGCTGCGCATCAATTGGCAAATGTTGATTACAATGTTGCCACGCGAGTAAGTGAAGATGTTTCTAATGTAATTGAATGGAGTTATAACCATGATCTTCCTTGGTTGGCAAATTATGCTATGCATAGTTTACAATATCTTGATCAATTTGGAAGCTTTTTAATAGCTATTGTTGCCTGGATAATATATAATACAAAATAATATAAAAAATATATAATTATATCTTATATGCATAACATATATAAAATATTTAAATGTTTTATTCATACCAAGCCATTTAATGTTGGTTCATACAAAGTTATTACTAAGGAAAATATTTATATAGGAATTAAATATACCAATATTAATAATGCTTTACTTGGAGCAACAGAATCACACGCACTACCGATTCGATTAAATGATAAAAAAGTTTCTATATATAATGATAGTAATAAAGAGATTGAACCACTTACTAAAAAAGAATTTGATGAATTAATGAGAATAGTTTCGTAATTTATGTAAATACATATTCAATTATTTGAATATCTATTTTTAAATATTCATATAATTGTTTATAAATTTTATTTATAAAATTTTGGTTATTTATATCAATACTATTTATTTGTTTTATTAATTTAAGATATGTATCAGATAAATTATATTCTATCATTGCTCTATTGTTTTCATACCAAATTTGTAGTATTTCACGAAAACTTTTTACTAATTTAGAAATAAGATATTTTATATTATTTTGAGAGAGTTCTTTCCAACTATTTTCAATATATACATAAATTTTATTTTGTTTTACATTAAATGCTTTAATGCAACAACTATTACTAGTTTTAATGAAATAGTTATTAAATATTTCATCTATTACACTTACTAGACTATTTTCTTTTAGTGACTGTATATATTTAACATCTAATGTAATATTATCAATATAATCTTTATAGCAAGTTTCGGGTTTATAATTTTTATTTAACCAAGATAATATATCTATTTTTTTTTTATCTATCTGTTTTTCTTTTTCCATTTCTTTTATTTTATGCTGAAATTCATCCATACGTGATAAACAATATTCTAACATTTGTTGGCATTGTGATGGTGTTTTTATACTATCTATATTTACTGGGTTATTTAATGTAACATTAACTGGTTGACATTTTACTATATGTTTTGCATAGTATCCATATCGTTGATATCCTTTATTACAATTTTTACATACATATTGTAGATTTAATGCCATTTACAGTCGATGTTAATGTTAATTTCATTTTCAATTTTATTATATATTATTATTATATAATTATGGCCACAACTATGCCTGTAATGACAAATCTATGTGATTGTTCTACAAATGGTCTTAAATTTTGGTTTCCTTGTACTCCACAAATTGGTGCTGGTTGTATTCAAACATTTAAATGTTCACTAGATCCAGCATATGATCCTTGTGGAAATATTATTGGTTGTACTAGTTTTGATAATGTAGCAATAGAGAGAAGAATTCAGAATCAGTCTAGAATGCCTGCATCACAATTTAAAGATGCCCTCGAAGATATAATTGTTGCTCAAGATATACTATCATTTAAAGGTTCTCCAGAAGATCGTATTAGTATGAGTAGTCGTGTTTGGGGAAATCCTAATTATTTAAGAAACCAGAGTGATAGAAGTACCCCTTCTAGAAGTGGTGCTTGGACTGGTTATGGAGATCGAAACCCCAGATTTGGAATGAGTGTAGGTGGTGCAAAAATAAATATATCTGGTTATATGAATGTACCTACTAGAGGTAATTCAACTAGATCTACTATTACTGGCAATCGTCCTGGTGCAATGACACCAGGTGGACAAGGTGTAGATGTTAAACACGGGTCTTATGATAGATATTTATCAAAAAAGAAAGGTGCTATTTTAAGTAGACCAAAAGTTATTGTTACTGAATCACCACCATTGCCATTAATGTGGTATAGACGAGGATTTAGTGATGGAGATAGAAATACTGTATATGATAGTGCAGGTATTAATAATATGTCTTACAAATTTGCTCCAGTATCAATTCAACAAAAATGTAAAGGTAATTGTTTAGACTAAAATTTAATCTTTAAAATTATTAAATAATATAAATAATTTATATATGCCAACTAATTTACAAATGGGATTTAAAAATGTTCGTAAAAATATGTATACTGGTAGTATTTTGACAAGTACAAAATTACCTATAGTAGGAGAAAAACAACCTCCTAGAGTAAATATTGTAAATAATACTAAAATATTACCAATAAAAAATAGTGGTGTTAGTAGTAGTGGATGTGGATGTGGTAGATAAATAATAATTATTTATCTATATTATATATAGATGAGTAATAATAATAAAAATTCTTATGGTCCTCCTGCATCTGGATTTGTAGTTATAGTAGGTGGTAGTAAAGGTCGACCAACTGATCCTTGGTTAAAAGCTTGTCCTAGATTAACATCACCTAATGTTAATCCAATGATACAAGGTTGTACTCCTGCACGTCCTAATATGCGAACAATGATCAAAACAAATGATTGGTGGTATCAAAAAGGTAATAATTCAAGTACTAGTTTAATACATACAACTGGTAGTTCATTAGCTGCAGTCAGACGAAGAACATAAATTATAAAATTGATTTAAAATTAAAAATATAATTTAAATCAATTATGGCTAGTATGCGTGTAAATCAGTTAAAAAATGTTCAAAATGAAGCAATTGAACTATTTAGTCGTAAAAATCGAGATTATGGCGATGCATTTGCAACATATGGAACTGTAGGAGTTTTAGTAAGAATGGGAGATAAAATTATGAGACTTCAAAATATTACTAATAAAGGAATTACACTTGTAGATGATGAACAACTTAGAGATACTCTTATTGATTTACATAATTATGCGGGTATGGCAGTAATGCTTTTAGATGAAACAGCAGAAACAACACATGATCCTGTATTAGAAGATAATAGTGAGCAAACAGTTAGTTGGGGAATTTATGGATCAAAGGGTGATGTTTATACGCGAAGTCAAACTTGGGTAAATGGTAAAGTTATTAAGGAAACGTGTAGTTGCCCTGCTTTTCAATACTCAAATAATGGTACTTGTAAACATATTTTAAATACAAATAATAATTTTAAATTTGTTGATTCGATAGAGTAATTAAATAAATATAACTATTATCTAAAAAATAAACATATATTTTATATTATGAACAATTTTAATAAACTTAATTTAGATATTACAAAATATTCTAATTTAGAGCTTAAAGAAATATTAGGTTTAAATGATGTTACTGATAATGGGCAAATACAAAAACATTTATCTAATATTGAACTCAAAGTATCTGATGATGTTAATATGTCTTTTTCTGATAAAAATAGAATGTTAACTTTTTTACATCAAGCTAAAAATAAATTAGATGAAACAACTAATATGGTTAATAATAATCTTAATAGAAGATATAGTGCAAATACTAGTTATCTTGTTCCTGATACTCCGGATGATAATCCTGTAATTCACAATCCAAATACACTTTTGGGTTCGAAAGTAAAAGTTTATAAGGGACGAGGTAGTGATGAATATCCACCTGGATATCTTAATCCTATTAATACTAAAATTATTCAAAAAACTATTAATATTGATAGTAGGTTTAGAGATCAATATTATAATACTAAGAGTTCTGATTTTCATATTGATTTACCTGAAACATTTCGTAAGGTAGTTCATTTATCTTTAACTTCATATGAACTTCCTGTCAGTATATATGGTATTAATAGTTGTAATAATCATTTTATAATAGTAGACAATAGTAATATAAAATATAATATTGATATATCAAACGGTAATTATTTTACACCATTTTCTAGTAGAATTTTTAGTTTTGATGCTAGCTCAAATATTTTAAATAAAGTAAATAAAAGTTTAAATAATGTTGGGTTATCTGATATTTCTTATAATATTGACCAAGTGAATGGTAAAAGTTATTTTACTACTACAAATAATGATTATGAAATATTTTTTAATAGAGATATTTGTGGTAATGATGACTTACAAACTCCATTACCATTAAAGTTAGGTTGGAATTTAGGATTTAGAGTAGGTCACTATTATCTAGCTAAAGGGAATAAAGTATGGAGTGAAGCAACTGTTAATTTAGATACACCTAAATATTTATATATATGTATAGATGATTTTACAAATGCTGGAAATAATGGTTTTGTAGCAACTTTTAGTGATTCTACATTATCAAAAAATATAATAACTAGAATAAATTATTCTCAAGCATTACAAGTTGATGGTGTTTATAATAGAGGTTTTGACAATGTGGTTTTTAATTCTGATAGATTTTATCATGGTCCTGTTGATATTAAAAAATTACGTATTACGATTCTAGATGAATATGGAAGAGTAGTAGATTTAAATAATATGGACTGGTCTTTTACATTAAATCTAGATATATTATATAACTAATTGTTTATAAAATTCTTGTACTTTTTTATTAACTTTTATTTTTGTAAAATCAAAATTTTTTAAATATAGTCCTTCTAATGTTTTAATTCTTGATAAGGCTACATAGGTTTGACCACATTCAAATATCTCTTCTCCTATGTCTATTAATGCTTTATCAAGAGTTACTCCTTGTGCTTTGTGAATAGTTATAGCCCAAGCATATATTAAAGGTAACTGTTGTACTGCAATTGCTGGTAATTTTTCACTTTGCCAAATATGTGGTGTAATAACTCTTACATTACCATCATTAAATTTTACTAAGGGATTGTCTTTTTGAAAATCTACTACAATTCCTTGACTTCCATTAATAATTCCTGCTTCTACATCTAAATTTGATATACACATTACAATTGTTCCAATACGTAAATTTAAGGTTTTTTCTGCCATTAAATTATCAGCTAAATAATCTATTTCTTGTTGTCGTTCTGTATCTGTAAATAAGGTTATATTTTGTATATGTTCTTTTGATAAAGGTAAATCTAACATATCAACTGGTTTCATTGTATAGGTTTTCTCACTTGTTTTATCTAATTTGTTATACTCTTTTATATTAATATTGTCTACATCTTTTCGCCTTGGTAATAAAATTGTTGGATTTAATTCATCATTAAATTTTTTGTTTACACACTGTTCTAATGCTTTTATTCCATTTTTTGTAATTTCACCAACTCTTAATTTATTTAAAATTTTTGCGTAATTATTATCAGTTTGTCTAAAAATTGTTTCTAAAACAATTTGATTACTTGATGGAAATACTTCATTCCATAATGGTGATTCAAAACAAAATTGAGTTGTCTCTATTTCTTCTTCATCACCTACTGGTGGTAATTGATAAAAATCTCCTGCAAATATTATTTGCATTCCACCAAATGGTATATCACGTTGCCGTTTTACTCGTTTTGCTATTAGATCTATTATAGTAAATATTTTTAAAGATAACATACTTACTTCATCTACTATTAATAGTTCGGTTTTTGCCCAATTAGGCTTTTTATATCTGTTTTTTACTACACGATCTACTACTTGACTTATGGTTCCACTTGCTAAACCTATTCCTGAAAAGCCATGTAAAGTAGTTGCTCCACATTGTAGTAAAATAGCTGCACATCCTGTTAGTGCACATACGTGATATGCTTTATTATTTTTTTTTGCATCTTCTACAATAGCTTTTATTAAGTAAGTTTTACCCGTACCACCAGGTCCTGTAATAAATATATTTTCACCTTTCAAATATTTATCAAATATGTCTTGTTGTTGATTATTTAAATTATACATAAGTTTAATTAAATATAAAACTTTATTATTATGTCAATTTTATAAATTATTTATTTATAAAATTGCTAAATACTTAACGACGACGTGTACGACCACCACGACGGGATAATGTAGATAATCGCCGGGATTTCTTTCCTTTATGCTTTTTACCACGTGAGAGAACCATACCAGTTAATAATGCATTAAGGGCTAAATTTTGTGAACCTCTCATACCACCTCTACGGCGGGATCGGCCACCTCTTCTTGTACGTCTTGCTCCACCAATCATTTATATATTTTAATAAGAAAATAATATAATTTTTCTAAAGTCTATTAATGTTTTCGATTTGGCATAGGCATACATATACTTTGAGGAAAGTTAAATCCACGAAGAGGATTTGTATTATTCCATCGTGCAACTGTTGCTTGAGTCTGTTTACGAATACCCATTTCTACAATTGGTACTATTGTAATATTACTATCTTTTGATATAGTATTTGGTGTACATTTACAATAAGACAGGTCTGCTAAACTACTTTGTCTATTTATTAAATAAGATCCTTCATATAAATCCCAATTTTGACTTATAGGCGCTGTTAATTTGCTATCTAATGGTTTTAGAAAAAATGTTGTTGCACTACAATCGTCTATTTTCACAGAAGCCTCATTATGTAATATCGTATCTATACCTTTAAAAAAATATTTTTCTATTTTTCTTCCATCAGTTGCTGTATAATATCTACCTTTTGATATATTCATAAATAAATCATAACTACTAACATTAAATCCACCTACACTTGTTAATCGTTGATTTCCATTTATTGATATTGATGTTTGTACTGGTGTATTACTTGTAATTGATTTATTACCATTATTAGCTAATCCATTAGTTGTTGATACTAAATATAAATTTTCTGCTTTTTTTCTATTTATATAGTCATTTGCCGAGCTTATTCCATTTGCGCCACGAGAAAAAGTACGAATATTATAATTTGACATATATAGTATTATCTTATTTTATTCTTAAAGTTCTAAGGAAATTGGACAATGGTCTGACCCATAGATATTACTTAATATATTACAACTTTTTGGAATAATATCTCTTGTTGTAAGAAAGTAATCTATTCTCCATCCTGAATTATTTTCTCTTATTTTTGGATTTAATTGACACCAATATGTATACTGGCTTTCTAATTTTGGATTTAGTTCTCTAAATACATCTACATAATCTTCATCTAAATATTCCTGAAACTGATTGCGTTCAATATCTAAAAATCCGGCATCTTTATGATGCTTTTCAGGATGATGAACATCTATTTTATTATGTGCTACATTAAGATCTCCACAAATAATTGTTGAATTTAATTGTTTTAATATATTAATATATTGTTTAAAACTTTTATGCCATTTTTGTGTTCTAAAATCTAGTCTTGGACTTTCTAAGTTTTGTGAATTTGGAGTGTACACAGATACTAATATAAAGTTTTCAAATTCAATGGTTGTAATTCTCCCCTCTTCATCTTCATCTGGTGGATTATATTGACGAATTGGTTTAGTTTTAGACCATATTGCAGTTCCACTCAGTCCTTTTCTCTGTGTTGTACCTTTTGTACTTTCCCAAAATCTGAAAGGATACATTTTTGATAATGTATCTGATAGAGTTATTTGACACTCTTCTGCCTTAGTTTCTTGTAAACAGATTATATCTGGCGATTCTGATAATAGCATATTTTCTAAATTACCTTTTTTAAGCATAGCTCGCAATCCTGCAACATTCCACGATATAATTTTCATTGCTCTTATTAAGTTTTTAATGATAAAATAAAAATCAATTTTTATTTTATTATAATATATTTTTTTTAGTGCTTTTATTACAGTGCTTTAATAAAAGTGCTTTTATTTTGGTCTATTGATTTATATTGAAATATATTATTAATATTTCTCTCTATATATATATGAATATTAATAATTTTACTGATCTATTTTTACTCTTATTACCTATGGTTTCTGGATATGCTGTCTCTTCTATATGCGGTCCATCAAAAAATACTGGTAAATCTGTAAAATTTAGACCACCGTCTTGGGTTTTTGGTGTTGTATGGCCTATTTTATACTTATTACTAGGTTATTCGTGGACACAATCTCGACAGTATAGTATTTATTACTTTTTGTTAGTCTTTTTACTTAATATGTGGTTAGTCGTTTATGTATGTAGAAATAATAAAGTAGCTGGTATCTATATAATTTTATTGTCTATTCTCTCTCTTTTATATATATTTATAAGTGTTAAAACTACTATTAAATATTATCTTGCACCATTACTTATATGGCTGTTATTTGCACTATTTTTAAATACATTTGAAGTTCAAAATAAATAAAATTTTATATATATATTATAAATACAAATGGAATATAGTACATCATCTGGTATGGCAAAAGTATTTGTTAATGGAAAATTGGTTGATCAAAAAGGGTTTATGACAGAAAATGATGGTTCTAAAACTAGTTACCTTTTTAGTAATGATGATAATATTATTACTGGAGATATTGATAATAATAAGCTAAGAGAAGAAGAATTAATGCAGTTATTAGACTACCCTGCTTCTAGTCAATTATTAATTGACAGATTAAAAAAAGATTTTCCACTTACTCATTCTAAGCAAAGTAAAAAAAAATCTAAAAAGCGAGAGAAAAAACAGTCTAGAAAAAAATAAATTAATAGTCTAGATTTTTTTTTATTATATCTATTATGGGTTTGTTTTTTTTACTCCTATCATTTGTTTTATTGTATCGTTTTTGTTCAAGAGAATTATATATCATATTTATTTTACCATTATCTTGATAAATAGTATCTAATTTAGTCAAATTTTTACTAATTATTTTTTTGATAAAATTTAATATATTATTTTTTTCAAATTCTGTTTGAGGAGTATTAAATTCTACTACGTGAATACAGTCATTTCTCTCTATTCTTGAATTAGTACCTTCAGTTTCATAAATAAAATAATCTGATTCAGAATTATATTCTTCGGCTAGATCAGAAAGAAATGATTTTATTTCACTTATCCTATTGTTCTTCTTGATATCTATAGATATTTCAATAACCAAACCCATTTTATACTTTATCTAAATAAAATATAAAATTATAAAATTTTTATTTATGACTATATTATAGATGTCTTCTCCACCACGTAATTATATGATACATAATACAAGTGGTAATAAGTATCCATTTTTGTTACCACTTGATCAATTATTTTTTATTATATTTATTATATCAATATCAGTGTTTAGTCTTGGTGCATTATTTTCAATTCATAAAGCTATTTCAAATGATAAATATGGGGATATTAAAAGTATTACTAATATTTGTTATACTATATATTTTTTTAGTATACTTTTCTTTGTTGGATATATTACTTTTACTGCGTCTAAAGTTATACTCTTTTAATAATAAATTAAATTTTTAACTTAAATATTTGATTTATTAATAATATAATAGAGAGATATGGAAAATTCTACATGTTTAATCAATCATTCTACTGATAATTTATATGATAGTACTAATAATTTTTTACGTAGTTTTTTTATATGTTGTGGTGTATTTATTACTGGTAGTACTTTTGCTCTATTAGTTACTGCTCGTTTATTATTTCGAGAAGTTCGCAAAGAATATAATAGTTTATATGGATATGATAGTGAAGATGAAGAGCATTTTAATTCTAAATTTTTAAAAGAATATTTAGAGATGAATTCAGATACGGAAGATAATAACAAAAATTATGATATTAAAGATAAAATTGTTACCGAACAGTGTCCTAGAGGATTAGTAATTTTAGGTTATGATTTAGATAATAAATGTTTTTATTACTATTCTGATTATAAAAATATTGATTATCTATATTTAGAAGTTATAGCAAGGAAATTTGTAGTAACTAATAATTGCAAACATTTATTAATTAATAGTAAAAAAGAGTTTATAAGAGTAGCAAATAGACAGTTAGAAAAACAAGATGAAGATAATATTGATTTATCTAATAGTGTTTTTGCTCATCTCAAACCTAGTGAAAAAAATAATAATAAAGTATCTATTGATTATAATTTAAAAATTAAAGATAAAGAAATTCCGGCACCTGATAATAGTAATAAATATACATATAGAGGTAAAATTTCTGAATATATACCTGTAAATGAAATTTTAGAGAAGCGACAAAAAGTTAGTGATGAATTTGAAAATATAGATTATGAAAAATTCAAAAAGCTATGTTAAATTTTAAAAAAAAATTATTATATTATAAGAGAGAATGTTTGATCCAAATCGTAAATTAGTTAATATGGTTGCGCATAAATATTTAACCAATGAAATTAATAAAAAAAATAGTAGTAATGATAATGATAGAACAGAAGATGCGTCTGAAATTGCATATGAAATTCTTCAACATCCTACTGTTAAACAAAAGTTAGATAAAGTTGTCAGAAAAGCAGATGGTTTAGAAGGTACTGTATTTGGTCAAGTTAGACATGATGTTATTGGTGCAATTCCTTTAGAAGTTGGAGAAGCTATTAATGTAGGATTAGATTTAGTAGGAGATACTTTTAGAACTGTTAGTGAAGGTATTGATACTATTAGTTTAGGAAGAGTACTATCTAAATCTCTTAATAAATTACCTAAACCAAAAAGTTCTACTACTGGTGGAACACGTCGAAAATTAAAACGACTACGTAAGCGAAAAATGACTAATAAATATAAACAACACCGATCTAAAAAATCTAAAAAATATAGAAAAAAAAAGACTAAAAAATACTAATTTAATATTTTTTATTAAATTAATATTAAATTATTACTTAACTAAACCTTCAAGTTTCATTGATCTAATTAACCGAGTCATACCAATTCCACCTCCACATCTCTCAAAGAAATCAAAATTTAAATAATCATCTAATTCAACATCTGTTCGCTCTTTCCCAAATAATTCATATAGTTTTTCTCGATATCCACCATCCATAATAGAATTAAAACGAGTTCGCATAATTTCTTTATCAGTTTCACGCTCTGCTGAACCAATTGTTTCTTGACCACTAAGAATAACATCAACCTTATTTGATGAATCACTGCCACTACGTTTCATATTCCAAAATGGATTAGTAAACTCTGGAAAATGTGTTAAAAAGAATGTTGGACTACGCTCTTTATATAACTGCATCTCATGATCATGATCTAGTTCTTTTGTATCATACTCTTGTGCAATATCTACATACTTACCTTCAACAAATTTTCCCACATCATAACCTAGATGTTCTAAAAGATCTTTCTCTAACTCAATTAATTTATCCATTCCACCTTTCATTTCAAATTCAAAAAGTGGGAAAATTAAGTCATGACGATCTTGTTTTGGCTCTTTCTCCATTCTATAACTTGTTGTTAAACAAAAATAACCAGCTGGTTCTGGATTTTTAAGTAATTCATACTCTAGCCACATCTGCCCTGTCTGTGGAAGTGGCCAGCAATTACCAGCATAATTAAATGTGCCAACAT
>VMHT01098608.1_pt1 | contig 28504 bp, 28 predicted proteins | sample 4693611 | NCBI WGS metagenome assembly VMHT01 (sample SAMN12280063, study PRJNA550983) | marine metagenome | isolation source: seawater sampled from same location over 5 years 0.02-0.2 micron viral filtrate | place: USA: collected off the coast of southern California halfway between the port... ... | reverse complement strand
TTTATTATATATTTCTCTTCTTTTTCACCCGACTTATCTATATTTTTCTTTTCTTTTTCTATTCTAGAAAAAATTGAAACGCCTTTATTAAATAGAATGATTGATAAACTATGACTGAAATGGAGAAAGTTAATTATCCTTTATGTAGTGAAGATTGTAGCGATAAATGGTGTAGAGAAATGTGTATATCTAAAAAAAATTATTATAAACCACTTACTTATGATAATTGCTGTCTTGTGTGCTGTTTTATACATAGAATCCAAAATGAAAATAACCTATCAACTGAAAAACAAACTAAAAAATTCTTAAAAAAAAATAAGATTCTAGAAAAAATTTGGAGATAGAGAAGTTAATATTGATGATTAATTAATATATATTAATATTTGAACTAGCGTCCGTAATCAATATTTTTCTTTTCTTTTTCAATTCTAGAAAAAATTGAAACGCCTTTATTAAATAGAATGATTGATAAACTATGAGCGAAATGGAGAACCAAACTATTACCTTAAAACAATTAAGCATATCTTTAATTAGAGAACGACAGATACGTGATAATGAGAATATTCTACGTGAGGCACGAGGCGAACCACAACTTTGTGGTGGCTTTTGCCCCAAAGGTATTATAGCTCACTTTTATAGAAAATGGAAAATAGATGGGAACATGAAAATGACTGAATTAGAAATGGTTGAATTAATACCTAGACTTGAAACTGATAATTTGGAAGAACAATGGAATGAATTTTGGGACTTTTGGACTAAAAGAGAGCATTACCTCATCAACATAAAAAATTACGAAGAAATTATTGCGAGGTGGCGAGTAGAATTAGAAAAACAATTAGAAGAATAAAAACAAAATAAAAATACCAGCGTCCGTAAATAAAATTTATTTTTTTATTTACGAAATATAATGAGCCTTTATAATGATGATTGTCTAGCAATTATGGAAACATTTGATAAAGAATCTATTGATTTTGTATTCTGTGATTTGCCTTATGGTGGTGGTCATACTTCTTGTTCTTGGGATATTGAGATTGATTTGGAGAGATTTTGGAAATTAATTAATAAGATTACAAAAAAGGAAGCTCCTATTATTTTTACTTGTTCAACTAAATTTGGTAATAAACTTATTAATTCTAATCCTAAAAATTTTAGATATGATTTAGTTTGGGTTAAATCTGCTCCTTGTGGACATTTAAATTCAAAGCGAATACCAATGCGACTTCATGAAATGATATATGTATTTTATAGAAAATTACCTAAAATATATGGTGAAAATATTAGATTATATCATAAACATAAATTTTTAAAAGAGAGGGAAATCCCCTTCAAAAATGAAGAATATCAAAATAGAATTATTAAACCTAGAAATACTATTAAATCAGAAGAAACTTATGGTAAAGACTATTTAAAAAAAAAAGAAAACTTTAGAGCTTATAATCCTAAATTAGGTGCTAAAGGCGAAGAATCTACATTATATGAGCCTCCTTTGCCTAATAGTATTTTACAAATTAGAAGTCAAAAAGGTAAACACGCTACTCAAAAACCTACTGAATTAATTAAATGGCTACTTAAATATTATACCAAAGAAGGTGATATTGTTCTAGATCCAACAATGGGTTCAGGAACTACAGGAGTTGCATGTAAAGAAATGAAGAGAGATTTTATTGGAATTGAAAAAGATAATGAGATATTTAAAATAGCACAATCTAGAATTAATTTTAATTAATATTTATATAATGGACCAAGACCCACATTCTGATTTAATTAATATGTTATTTGGTTTTCCACCTCTCCCTCAAATTCTAGATCCAGTTCCAGCTCCTGCTCCAACAGCTCCAAGTCCAACAGCTCCAAGTCCTACTTATATTAATACTGCTTCTCAAACTGACCCTACTCATAGAGATGCTTTTACACAAGTAAGATCTTGGAGATCACAAGCTTCATCAAATCCATATTCACGATTTACTGACGAATCTCATCGCTTCGTAAATCAATTATTACACAAGGGCGAATTAGACGATTTCTCACACAGAGATTTTCAAGATGCTGTAGAAGGAGTTGTTGCTGATAGGATGGATATAGAACATCCTGATGTAGACGATGAAATTACTAGTCATTTACAAGATAGAGTACTACCAGCACTACAGAACCAAGAATCAACTAATGTTCTACATCGTCCAACACCAATGAGGGCTAATTATGCTTCAACTCCAGCTCAAGCCCCACGACAAAATACAGAAGACCCTGAAATAGGAGGAGAATCTAGTAATTTTAGCACTACAAATTAAATCTTTTTTTATAATTAGATATATTTGTTCTCATACTTGTTGAATCTCCCCATAAAATATAATAACTTAAATAACCAGCCTTTGTAGGATCTTTAGTTTGTAAATCTTTTTTATGTCTATCCCTATAACGTTTTCGTTGTTCTTTATCTTTTGTTTTAGTATAATCATCCATTCCTTTCGCACCAAAACTTGTTTTTTTTTCTCTCCCCTTATCTGTTATAAAATGAGCGTCATACTTCTTTTTTGAATTTGTAGAGGGAATAACCTTTACCAATTTAGGCATTAAAATTGATAGATATTATTAAAATAATATTGTTTTAATAATATGATGAATAATCAGCTTTTAGAAAAAGCCAACCAAAAGGGGGTTAGAGGGGGATTTCCCCCTCATCCACCTAGATTATTAGAGTTATTTAGTGGTACACACTCTGTAGGAAAAATTGCTAAAGAAAAAGGATATGAGGTATTATCATTAGATATTGATGGAAATGCTGATATTAATATGAATATAATGGATTGGGATTATAAACAATATCCTGAAGGATATTTTGATTATATTTGGAGTTCTTTTCCCTGTGAAGACTTTTCAATTATGAAAACTATGTGGATAGGAAAAAGATTAAAAAAATTTGGAGATAGAGAAGTTAATATGGAGAGTATTATTGAATATGAAAGAGAGAATGCTGTTCCATTAATTAGAAAAAGTGAGGAAATAATTGATTATTTTAAACCAAAATATTATTTTATGGAAAATCCAGCTACAGGTAGAGCTAAACATTATATTAATAAACCATCTTTTGTAGTAGATTATTGTGCTTACGGACACCCTATTAAAAAACCTACTCAAATATGGACCAATAAAACTGATTTTATTCCTAGACGATGTAATTGTAAAAACAAACATTTAGGATTTAAAAATATGCCGAGAGGTAAAAAGAAATCAAATAGATATATGATTCCACCTGATTTATTGAGAGATTTAATTTAATTTAAAAAAAAATTGAAACGAATTTATTATTAATTGTTATTTTTATCTAACAAAAATAACAAATAATATTATATGCCCGCACCTATGAATTCTGTATCATTTGTAAAACATGATGACTATATGACCCCCAAATATGCTTGGGAGAATATTAATCATATAATTAAGTATTTTAAAAAGGAAAATCCTGATAAAACTAAAATATGGGAAGCATTTTATGGTGATGGTGTTTCTGGTGATTATTTAACTGAATTAGGACACGACGTAATACACGAAGAAATTAACTTCTTTGATGATGATACATTACCTGATTATGGTATTTTAATAAGTAATCCTCCATTTAGTAAAAGTAAAGAAGTTATGAATAGATTAATGGAGTTAAATAAACCATTTATTATTATAATGCCTGCACCTAAAATCTGTACTAGTTATTTTAGAGCGTGGAAAGATAAAGGATTACAAATTATTATTCCACGCAAAAGAATACATTTTCGTAAAATGATAAATGGCGAAAATGTAAAAAATTGGAAAAATGCTTGTTGTTTTGATTGCTTTTATTATTGTTATAAAATTGGACTTCCTCACGATATTATTTGGTTAGAAGATTAGGGACTTCTAAATTATAATTTGTAAAACAAGTTTCTACTTTAGTTCCACGATATTTAGATAATTCAATTATTCTATCTAAATCTCCGTCCTTATATGCTGTTGTAAATATTATTTTAAATATATTTCCCTGACCTATTTTATTAATTGTATGTTTTTGAATATATTGATTAGTTAAATCTTCATTTTCATAAACGCTCGTAGGTAAAAGAGTAATAAAACCTTCTTCTTTTATTTCTTCACTAAATTTCTCATTATTAATAAGATTATACATATATTTACAAAATCGTCTATCGGTTATATTCCATACTTTAGGTCCATAGGTCGCTTTTGTTTTATAATCCTGAATTATCACCCATACAGCATTTTTTTTAACAATTAAATAATTATAAATATCATCCATATATCTACTTTTTTTAAAACGATAGCCTTCATCAGGTTTAATAATAAAATTTAAATCTTTATTTCGTAATCCATAATGAACTAACATATAATTAATAAGATATTTACGCCATGTTTGAAAGTGGTAGTGCTTGGTCGCAATTTTGGTCATTAGAGTCGGAATACGAAAATATGGTTGGTTCTCTAGTTCTTTTACATATTTTAATATATTAAGATGTGATGGTAATAAGGTAGGGTCTTTAATATATTTTTCATTCTTTTTAATCTTCCATTCTTTTATTTCTTTTTTAAGGACATTATCTCTATATTTAATAATTTCTGCACTACCTGGACCTGAATGATTAGGACTCACAATTTTATCCATTTTCTTTAAATAAAGGAGTGTAGAAATCATATTAGATTTAGATTCAGGAGGTATATCTAAATTACGTAAAAAATCAATAAATACTTTTTGAGTCATTCCCAAAAAACCATTAATTTCAAAATATTTATCATTTTCATAAAGTTTAGCCATACGCTTATAACACGAAACATATTGTTTTAATGTTGATGCTGAAATTAAATGCTCGGAATCAATAATAGGAATTAACAAATTCAGTTCTTTTTCTACAACTTCGTTCATTACTATACTAAACATAGGGTTTAACCCTTTAAATAATTTAAAGATAAATTATTATGTTGAGATATAATACAGATGAGCCACATCTACAACGAACGAGTTAACAAGCGAGAAGCTGAATTTGTTATGACTTTAGGAATTAATGAATTCTTTAAACTTTTTCCACGAAACGCAGACTCTGATGATAATGGGGTTGAAATGATTTATGTTGAAGATAAACTATATTTTAATGCTGTTCAGGAGTATCTTCTAGATCACCTATTGAATTCTTTTAAAGGAGAAGATGTAGAGTATAAAACATCTAAAATCCGTGATAATGGGAGGATTTTTGCTAATTCTACTCATATTAGCCTACAGCGAATTCACAGGAGCTTAAGACACTTTTTAACACATAATTTATATACAGACTTTGATATTAATTCATGTCATTTTAGAATATTACGAGAGATTTGTAAAAAAAACGATTTGCCTACCTTACATCAAGACAATTATATTAACAATAGAGAAAAAATTTTAGAAAAACACAATTTAACAAAAAAACAACTATTGAAGTGGTTAAATCAAGATGATGTAAATGGGCAACTTACTTATGGATTAGATGGTATACCTGAACTAATTGATGAATTACAATATGTTAAAAAAATATTAAACAAAAAATATAAGAAAAAATACCCTCCAAAAGACAAAAGTAAAAATCCTATCTCATCTACAATTAATGCTGTTCTTTGTGATGAGGAACATAAATTATTAATGAAAATTCAAGAAAAATATAATTGTATTGCTGTTCCTATGTTTGATGGTTTTTTAACTTTAAGTTCTGATTCGGCTTTTAGAAAAAGCCAACCAAAAGGGGGTAAGGGGGCTGAAGCCCCCTCTTTTACAATTAGTGATTTAGATGAATTAACAGGAGTTAAATGGGAAATTAAACCGATTGTTTCTAATATAGAAGTTCCTAAAGATTTTGTTTTTCCCTATAAATCATACCAAAGTTATAAAGAAAAGTTTGAAGAAATACATTTTAAATGTATAGATCCTCCATCGTTTTGTAAAATTAATGAAGAAGGAAAATTATCTACATACACAAAAGATGGTATTAAAATAGCGTATGAACATATTAAATGTTTAAAACGTCCTAATTGTGGTTTTGGTGTCGCAAATGTTAAATTTATTGAGAAATGGTTTGAAGATGAAAATATTAGAATTTATGAGAGTATAGGTTCATTTCCTAATAATGATGGACCTGAAAATGTTTATAATTGTTGGACTGAATTTAGATTCAAAAAATTAATGAGAGAAAATGATTGGAAAATGGAAACAATTGATGGAGTATGGGGTGAAATCCCCCCTAATATGGATATGAAAACCTATAAAAAACACGTTGATAAATTTGATAAACATTTATGTTATTGTACTGGTGAAGAAGATGAATTTAAGGCTAGTTATGAATTACCAAAAGGAGCTAAATTTTTATTATGGTTTATAGCTCAATTGGTTCAATTCCCTAATATTAAATCAATTTGTCCTACTTTCATGGCTGATGAAGGTTCAGGTAAATCGTGTCTTGCTTATGATTTAATGAAAGCATTACTCGGTGATGAAAAAGTATTTGCTACAAGTGATCCATTAAATAATGTTTTTGGAAAATTTAACCAATTAATGGCTACTGCGTATTTGGTAATTTTAAATGAAACACAAAAATATGATGTAATGAAAGTACAGGGAAAAATAAAAGAGTGTATTACTGACCCTTATATTGTGATAAATGGTAAAAACGTCCCATCTTGGAGGCAACGTTCAAATCATCGTTTTTGGAATTTAACCAATAATTTAAATGGTGGTATGGTGACTAGAAAAGGAGATCGTAGAAATATGATGTATAATTGTAGTGAGGCATTAAAGGGAAAAAAAGCATATTTTGATGATTGGTTTGAGAATATGGTAGAAAATGATGAAGCTGTTATGTGCATTGGTCATTATTTAATGAACGTTGATTGTCCTAAAAAAATCCTAGAATCTCATTTTCCTACAATGGAATATCAAGAATTATTAAAAGAATCTAATACTGATTTTATGGACCGATGGTTAAAGAAATATGCTTATGAAAATGATAACGATGGATCAGTTAAAACTCGTGATTTATATGGTTCATTTCGTGATTGGTTGTCTATAAATTTTATTAGTAATTATGATGTTTCATATCCTTCGTTTTATACGAAATTAGGTTTAAGAAAATTTAAAGGTATTAAAGCTGCTGGAAAAGATGAAAATAAGATGAGTCTTAAATATATTAATTTTAAGCAACTTAAAGAGAATTTTGAGTATGATGAGAATTTCGGTTTTTAAAAGCTATTAATTTTATTTTATTTGATTTTTCACTACAACTTAATTAAATATATATATAATTTACCACCTTTTTATGGTGGTGGGTGTGTATATATATATTTAAATTAAATTTTAAGTGTAGGTGGTGAAACCCCCTCTCTCACTTCAAATGGATTAAAAACTCTATATATAAATATCCATAATATATATATACTATTATATATATCTTCTGACTAAAAAAAATTCTTTAAAAAGGTTAGGGAGGTAGTATATATATATATAATATATATTATTGGCTTTTGGACTTAAAGAAAATCAACAAAATCTCTTAAAAACGAAATCAAATAAACTAAACTCTAGGTTTAGAGGGCGTTTGAACGATTTGAGGTTGCGCAGAGGTAGTATTATTATGTTTAGATTTTTTAAAATAATCCAAACATAATAAAAATTAAATAAAAGAAAATTTAATGAAAATACCGAAATGATCTCAAAAATTATTATATATTAATACATATGACGTATTTAGTAACAAATGAGGAGGAATTTGCGGAATGTCCTGAATTTCATTTCACACCACGAGAGGTCTGCGAAGAATTAATGAAAGATATAAAAATAACAAGTAATGATTCAATACTAGAACCATGTAAAGGAAGATCTGTAGGTGAAGAAGGTGATTTATATGGATTTTGGGAAATTATTAAAACTAAACCAGGAGTTCATGAGTGGTGTGAAATAGATGAAGGAAGAGATTTATTTACTTGGGATTTTGGAGGAGAGAAATTTACAAAAGTAATTGTAAATCCTCCTTACAGAACTAATCATAAATTAGCTGTTAATAGAAAAAATATTTGTATGGAATTTATCTTTAAATGTTTAGATTTATGTAGTGATGAAGCGTGGTTTTTATTAAATCTAAATATGTTAAATAGTTTAACACCAATTAGACTAGAAAAGATTAAAAATAAGGGTTTTGTAATGAATTTTATGAGAGTCTTAAATATTAAAAGATGGAGAAATAGATATTATTGGATTTGTTTTAAAAAAACTGATAAAAAAGGTATAATAAAGTTTTAGTTCCTTTTTATCAGTCTAACACAATAATTGAATTAAATTATATATAGGACCACTCACACCCATAAAAAAGTGTCTTTTTTATATCGGATCTAATTCAGGATATTGTTCAGTTTCATAATCCATAATTTCATTAAAACGTTGTGGATCATTTACATCAGAGAATTCTAATATTTGATATTTATATGTTTGATCCTTTGGAAAACGATTATATAAATGTCCTTTTTTATTAGAAGGTATTGTTTTAATAATATCTCTACATCTTGCGTGAATATCCTTACTATATCCATAATAAACAGATTTATCAGAGAATACTTTAAAATATCCTTTATGAACTCTTTTTGCTCTATTATCTCTTTCTCTCTTCAGATCTCTATTAAGTCTAATTCTTTCTCTATTAGCTAAATACCATTTCCTTCTATAACCTTTTTGTGCCTCTTTTCTCTCTTCATATGTTTGATATTTTGGTTTAAAATTCTTATAATCATTTTCATCTTCGGGGGATACATCCCCCATATCCCCAAAATGGTCTTCATCTCCATAATTAATAATCTCCATAATATATATTACTAATAAATATTTTTTAATAGTTTATCTAAAAAATATTTTAGTTCCTTTTTTTCAGTATAACGTAATAAGTTATTGAGAGGTGAAAATAAAATAAAATAAAACTTTTCTTACCATTTATGGTTTAAGAGTAGTCGTTAATCATTATTTGACCTGCTTTTCCAACGCCGAACATCCGCTTATATGTTACGAAGTAATAATTTGTAAAGGGATTTTCAATATCGCCCTTATCAGCATTAGAAATACCACGATAAAATACACGAACAGGAGTATTACCATTTTGATATGATCTCCCTTGCATGTCTTTTAGATATACAGCCTGTGGAGAATAAAGACCAGCAAAATCAGAGTTTTTCTGTCCATTCCATGTCTGGTCGGAAGATAGTGGAGCAGATGCGTTATTAATGTCCTGCATGTATAAAGGTTTGGGAATTGCGGCATCAACATGAGGGTAAATTTCATTTAATCTAGAATAACTTTCAGGACTAGAGGTCGTATTCCGGACAAAAAGATTCACATCATTGATAACATAATTAAGACTTTTAGTGGAAGATTTATCAGTATTAGAGTAATATCTTCCAAAACCAGGTTTATCAATAAGATTAGAACTAGCATCAATTTGAATATTTTTAATATCACACAATTTATAATTAGAAGCACCTAATTCCCTATTAAATTCATAATTTTGAGTTGGTGTAAAATTAGAACTAGTCTGAACCGATGTGATATAATCCTCAAATTCAAAAGATAAACCACCTTCTTCAGCCTGAAGTTCTTCTAGTCTTCCTTGCACAGAAGAATCCCTGTACACTATATGGTCCGACATTAAAAATACCGATTCCTGTTGAATAATTCCGCCTTTAACATACGCACCACCACCTGCGAGAGGATTTCCACTAGCATCTAGCTGTGCTTTAACACAAACGCCCTCTGTAGTGTCCTGTGTCCAATAAACCTCAACGTATAACTGCTCCATAATGGAGGTCGGAAGTTGATGAGAATATAACATTGGAAAGGCACTTTGAAGAGAAATTCTCCACGTCTGGGCTAAAGTGGGGTCTTTACTTAACTTAAGAACGTCAGGACTAGACCAAACTTGTCCATTAAAAACAGGAGTTCCTAGAGGAGTTTTAGCATCGCCACAAATTCTTAAATCAGGAGCATAAGGAGAATTTTCATCATTATAACACCACGAAAAACTAGAGCCGTCAATATAGCGACCGATGAAATGTGCGTATTCTGCCGTCCGGAAACTATTTTCTACTACCTGTTTGTAGTTAAAAAATCTTTGGTCGGCAATTATGCGACCTGACTGGGAAACTAGTCTTATGCGATCCACCAATCCAGCACATCCGACCGATTGTGGTAGCACAGCATTGGAGAAGGCAGGCAAAAAAGCAAATTCCAAATACGCACCTGTAGAACTCATTATGCCCTGCTGTGGAATCGGTAGCTTTACCATTTGCTGTGTAAAACTTGCTGCTTGCGTTTTTGTGGTGTAGAGTACGGCATCATGATTTCTAGACATCTTCTGTACACGTAGGGACTCTGGAAGTGTTCCATTCATTATACTAAATAAAAACATTTTTTGATGTGTAAGTTTCTTTAAAGAAATAATTAAAAAAACTTACGACAAAACCTGAATTCCATTTTCACCAAACATAATTGTAGTTTTCTGTAATGTGAAAAGATAAAGAGCATTTGTTGTAGCATCAGTCAAATCGCTTAATATTTGAATAGTTAGAGGGCGATTATTAAAATTAGCTCCTGAATCAGAGTCAGGGAGCATATCATAAGAAATACCATAAGGTTGATTTAAACGATTAAGCTGTTTAACTTGATTATGATAGGAAAGTTCAAAAGCAGGACTTCCTATAGCAAATCTCGGATCATTTGTTACGTTATTAATACTAACCTGTGGAACATGAGTAGAATTTAATTGCCCCAAAGCTTGAATGTAGAATTTCTGAAGCTCTGCTTCATTACTACCCGCTAAAACATCCTGTCCATACATACAAGGAAATTCTGTGCCGCTGCGAAGATATTTTAACTGGACAGCTTGTTTAGTTTCACCAGAAGAATTTAAAATACGTGTAGCTTGGAATTCATTTCTATGTAGATTATTAACTAAAGATGTTTTATTAAATTTGAAAAATATAGCAACTAGCTCACGAATACCAAGATTAAACTGCGAATTATTATCGTTAGATTGTAGAACATTAAAGAGAGATGTAAATGTATTCATACTAATAGACGAACCTTTCATATTAGCAATAGCTAATCTCTCATCAGCAGTAGGCTGATAAGTTGTAGCAGAAATAGTCATATCGTGTAGTTCATATTGAATATCAGCTAAATTAGTAGCACTCATAACCGAAGTATCGGCACAAAATACGGCAGCGTCTGGATTTAATTCCGCTGTGAGAATTAAACCACCTAACGGAAGCATAGCCAGGTTGTTTGTTGCCGAGAGCGTAAGACCTGTGTAGACAGGCATACTTACCTTTGCTCCTGTACCATTTGGATTAGCCATCGCTTGAATAAAAGATTTATTAGCATAAGGAACATTTTGCGAAGCACCACTTTCAATAGCCGATTTTCCAATATAATCACTAGCAGTTGTTAGACCAGGAAGAATACAATTAAGTAATTGTGGATAATTTCTTATAGACTCCAAATTAGCTCTACCATTAGAGCCACTCGCCCAACGGACCGCTGAAAAAATAGAACCACTTGCCGCATACTGATCTATATTAATAGATTTCCAAATAGGTTGTCCTGTGGTATCATTTCCCATAGTAGCATAATTTCTAAATCGCAGAGTTCCATTTATTCTGATACTTCTAGGGTCTAATAAAATATTTGAAGCCGGGAATTCCCAACTGATCACGTTCGCTCCCTCATGAAAAAAGCTGTTTGACGCAGGGTTGTTGGAGGGAACAAGTGTAATATTTTGACGAGAATTGCCTACCATAAAGCCTTGATCTATCTGAACGTCAGTCATATAATATAAATAATAAAATAAAAATAAAATATATTATTTAAAGTTTTTTAAAAAAATATATTTTTGGAGATTTACTTAAATACGGCTACGCCATCAGCTTTACACGATAGAATATTTTCAGCATACAAGAAATGGGTATAACTGATCGTATCCTGAAGACCACCACCAGCCGATGTAGCTTCTACAAATAATTGGAGATTAGAATCTCGCACGTTGTACGTAGTTCCCAAGATTCCCAAATTTTTCCCAAAGAAAAATGTTTTTTCTTGAAATCCGTTAGCGTAAGCGTCTAGACTACCTATCTTGCCCATACAATATTCAAATGCTTTAATTTGTTCTTCAATTAATTCTCTAGAAAGTGTTGGTTTGTATGGTGTAGCTTGAATACCAGCAGTAATTTTTTCGCAGTCTACACCGAGTTGGGGATGTTTGACGTTTTCATACTGGTAATAGTAATTAGTAGGCAATACTTTTCGTAGGAAGTTAGAGTGAGTAATTTCACCTAAAGATCTAACACCTGCTTTATTAGGAACACTTAAAACGCTTTTTCCTTTTGTATTCACAAAGCTCAAAAGCATATTAGATATAGTTTCACCTTGTGTTTGTGTAGTTTTAATAGTTTCCCATGTGCTGATAGGTATAGGAAGACCTGTTGGCGACATAATTGCCGAAGTCATGGATTTTATGTATTGTGGAGGCGGGGAAACAATAGTTACTTTGAGCGTAACATTATTCATAGTATAACCGATATTAGTTGGTAAAATAGTTTGAACTTTATTATTATTTGTATCGGAAGTAGATCCAATAGTAGAAGCACCAGTTAATTTAGAGTGCCATGTAGGGTTAGCAAAAAGAACACGAATTTCTTTATCCTGTGTATAATTAAAAGATGTATCAACATTTCTTGTTGTTTGCGAACCTAGATCTCCAATTTGAAAATTAGAAACAGAATAATCAGTAGAAGTATCTTTAATTTTTAGATAATTTCCAGCATCATCTTTAACCTGTAGATAAGTTCCTTTAAGAAATGGCTGGGTGTTGAGGTCAGCGGGATTACAATTATACGGCTCCTTCCATTTAAGAGGTAAATATTGTGGAACACTACCAAGAACATTATTATTAGCTTCTAATCTAAATGTTCCAGTAGCTCCAACAGCAACACCAGCGGTAGGACCACCAGTACCAGTATTTTCCCAGAAATTTCCATTAAATTTAAATGGATCAGCAGAATAAGCAACATTACCTAGAGTAACTTCCCAATAAGAACCAGCACCACCAACACCACCAATAGTATGAGTAGCACCACCAAAAGTCATTACACCAGAGCCACCAAAAGCCGTCTGTAGGGCAGTATTAAGAGTATCAACCGAATAAGTGCCTTCAGGAATGGTAACATAGTCGTTAACCGAAGTAAAACTAGAATCTACAACATCATTATACCCCTTTGTAATCTTAATTTGGACTGCTGTAGAATCACTTGCTGTAACATCAGAATAAAAAAACCATGGGGCTACATCAATATATTCCTGTGCATCATCGGTGTTAATAACAGAAAAATTAGCAACCTCCCTCATTCTGAAACGCACACGAAGTCCGCCCATGGCACTTACTGCTGTAATTCCACCATTATCAGTTCCGCCCATACCTATAAGAGCCGAGAGAGAAATAGGCAAATTAATGGTCTGTGTTTGATAAGCAGGAGTTTGGTAAGGAACAATAGGTGCTACAGGTAGGGAAGCAGGATCAACAAATGGCTGTGGGTTTTGGTTTCCACGCACAGCAAGTTCAGTTAAAGCACGAGTATTAAATTTACCAGATTGAATTTCACGATCAGCACCCATATCAAAAGAATACTGAACCGCTGTAAGCAAATCAACATCTAAAAGCTGTTCCAATAATTGACCTGAATTAACAGAATAAATATCAATTTGGTCGCACATAAGTCCTAACCCACCATTAGCCTGTGGGCGAATATTGGCTACATCTCCAGTATAGGTAAAATCATAGGAGAGAATAGTATCAGGAGCAGAAATAAAACCAGTTGTCGCAGGAATGATGAATTCTACGACAGGATTACTATTTTGCGAACCGACATATGCTAATCCATTAATAGGGAAAATTTGCGAAACCACCTGTGGAAGATGCATCCTATCCGATGGCGTAAAGATGTTTTCTACAGAGTCAGCCATTTTATAATATAATATAAATTTCTTAATTTTGGATATTTTCTCTAAACATTTAGAAAACTACCTTTTATGAAAAAGAATTATTAGATTTAAAATTTTCAGCTTTTTTACGATTAGTTCTTTTAAAACGATTATTTTTAATTTGTGTTAAAAGTTTATTATTTTTATTTCTAGGCAACTTATGATCGTAATATTGATAAGGTTGTAAAGTAGTATTATCTTTTTTATTTAAAACAGGTAATAAATCAGTATTATCATTAGTAACAAATACATCAGAAACTACTTGTTTCTTTTCTGTTTTGCGATTTAATCTTACGTCATGTGTGTATGGACAATTTAAATAGTGTTTCGTATCTAAATTTTCTTCAATATAATTAAGACGTTGTACAGGGGTCATAATTTTTGGGTGATCGTTTAATTTTTTTTTTGGCTTTTTTATCATTTATAAATTAGGAGAAAATAATTATTATGTTGTCTATTTATTAAATATAATGTCGCTAATTCAAGTCAGTAGCACCCAACGTGGTTTAGATAATATAGGAAACAAGGGTTTTCGTTTTAGCTCCTATTTTGATAGTGTATTAAAAATACCTCCTAATAGTGAAATAGCACTAGATGAGGCAATAATAACAATTGCTACAGGAAATGAGGTTTATCTAGAATCAACAGATGGAGGAATACCGAATGTATTTCGTGTATTAATTTCAAAAAAGTCAGAGAATTACGCAAATGATAGTTTAAAAGAATACGTAAATTCAACCTGTAATCCTATGATTGTTTTTGTTCCAAAAGGAACTTATCCATCTGTAAATAGTTTTTGGAAAAATAATATCAATTTACTCAATTTAAACCCTCATCCTCAATATTGTAGAACATTTAATACATTTTCTTCTGTAACAGGAACAACAATATCTCAAACATTTCAAGCAACTAGTAATACAGCAACTAATGCTGATTATTTGAGAGATGGATTAAGAATTATAACAAATACTGATTATGATAACCTAGAAAATGATGTATATATTAAAGGAAATGTATCAACGATATTAGGTGTAGATATGGTAGTAGGTTATGAAAAAGCAGAAGTAGGAACAGGTCCTTCTAATAAAGATAAAATAGCATATTTTCTAACTCAACATAGTGGAATTCATATCGCAAAAGGTTCAGTAGGTGCTGGTTCGTGGTCTTGTCCTAATGAAGAATATTTATCCCTACTTGGTACTTATAATTATAAACATTATGGAAGTTTGGGAATTACTCGTTGGAGAGATCCTAAAGTTAATTGGATAGATTATGAAAACTTAACAACATGGTGGGGAAATGATAATTTAAGTAGTCAAGTTAATAGTTTTGATGATTTTTTTGATTATGATGCTACAGGAATTGTATTAAGAGTTCCTGAAGATGAAATACCAGCTTTTGGACAAGCTCAATTAAATTTTTTAGCTGATAGTTTTGGACAAGATCCTGTATGCCCTAATGGATTACCTAAAGAATATGCTCCTTATAATTTTGGAAGCATAGAAGGATTTGATGATTTTATTGATGGTAAAAATGTAGGTGAATATTGGTTTCAAATTCATCCAAAATTTAATCTTCAAGAGTATAAATCTAGTGGGCGACTAGAATGGATTAAAGATCCAAATAGTAGTCAATTTAATGGATTAGGATTAACAATTAGTATTTTAAAAATAGAGTCTCTCGCCAAAAATTATAATGATACAACTGGAAAGGTTGTAAATTTAGGACATGATAAACGTTTAGTTTGTATAGCTTCAGGTGATGCAGGATTAACAGAAGCATTTGGAATTCCATACGCTGGTCACATAGATCCAGGTTCGGCTAGTTTTAGTTCTATAGGAAGTCCAAATTCTGATGGATTTTTTGATATTTGGGGACAAACATTACCATTAGTATCAGGATATTTTAGACCTTCAATACATATCACAGGTAATCAAGTAAGTTTTAAACAAGGAGTAACAGATATAGTAGCTAGTAGAACTTTCGCAGGTTTTCCAAGAGAAGCAGAAGCAGTAGTAGATTATTTATCTGATATGACTTTTCCTTTACAATTCTTCGGTTCTCTATCAGGAACAGGAGATGTAATAGGAAAATTACAATATACAGAAGCACTATCTAAAAAACAAGAAAATGTTCCATGTTTTGGTTCTAGACAAACCTCTCCAACAATTAGATTTAATGAATATGTGAGGAGAAATTCAATAATACCGAATGGATTATTTAATATTCGTAGACAAAGTCCAAAAACAGATATGGATAATGAACCGACATTTTGGACACCATCTAATTATTATCCAATACAATCATCAGGTGCTTTTTATAGTGCTGAACGAAGTCCTCAATTAGTAGATACAACATCAGCTGGTGTAGGTCAAGAATTAGTAAATGAAAATGTATATTTATGTTTAGGAGGATTTGCAGGAGCAAATCAATTTAATGTTCCATATGGATTAGATCCAAATGTGGCTAAAAAATTATCAGTAAGTAAAACTGATATAGAAAAAGGAAATGTTTATCTAGATGCTGTGACGCAAGATTATGTGAGTGCTAAAGGAAGTTATGAATTAAATGCTTACGCTGACCCTTTTAAGCGTGGAATCCACGTCATGTTAAATCAACTTCCAAATAATTCTTCGTGTGGCTCTATGGGACAAGCACATACTAGTAAATTAATAGATGTAATAAATAGATATGATTCTGTAAATGAAGCTGATGATAGTGAAAATAGTGTAGATACACAACAGATATATAGTTATAATAAGTATGAGAGATTATATGTTTCTTTAAATAATCCACACGAAATAGAGTTGAGTGATTTAAATGTAACATTAGTAGATAGATTTGGAAGTTATTTGAAAGGAATATCAGAAACATTATTAACTTTTCATTTAAGACATCGTTGTTAGGGGGATTTTATCCCCCTTTTGGTGGGGGTTTCACCACCTACACTTAAAATTTAATTTTAAATATATATATATACACCCACCACCAAAAAAAGGTGGTAAATTATATATATATTTAATTAAGTTGTAGTGAAAAATCAAATAAAAGCCGCAATAAGTTTAGCAAATATACAAAAAAATATATATTAGTATATTATGAAGAAGTTTCCTAATATACCAAAACCGCCACCACCACCACCAGTTGAAGAAACGGCATTACCTGATGTTCCGCCTCCTAAAGAGAAAATAGCTGAAAAAGAAATATTTGTAGAAAAAAAACAAAAGAATGTTAAAATTACTGAACCTCCGATTCAAAATAATAATTCAGACTCTCCTTGTAATACGAATAATATCTCTAATCCTACTCCTAATTCTGTTCCTAAAGTAAAAAAGGCTTTATCAGAGAAACAACAAGCACATTTAGCACGTATACGTCAAAAGTCATTAGAAGCTAGAGCTAGAAAAGCTCAAATAAGTAGAGGAATGCCTGAATCAGTTCAAGAACCAATACAGACAAAATCAGCCGCACCTAGACAAAACACACAAATTCAAGAACAAGAAATGGAAGAAGATGAATTACCAGAAAATGAAATTATTAATGAACCTCCGGCTTTTAAAAAAAGCCAACCAAAACAAGGGGGTCAAAGGGGGAATGTTCCCCCTTATCAACAACCTATACAACATGCACCTCCTCAACAATATCCTCAATATCCACAATATCCTTATCCTTATCCCCCACAATATCAACAACACTTAAGTAAAGATGATATATCATCAATAGTAAGATCAACCATGCAAGATACTTTAAAAGAATATGGAGATGTTCAACGAGCAAGGAGAGAAATAGAAATAGAAAAACGAAGAATAGAAACTGATAAACAACAAGCACTATTAAATCAACGCAATATGGCTCAAAATTTATTAATTAATAAGAGAAGACGATAAAATTATATTATATAAATTTATATGGATTTATCTAATAATATTATTGAAGGTGATTTAACCCAAGAAAGTGGAATTGAAATATTAGAAGTTAGACCTCCAGAAGACGAAGATGATTTAAATGAAGGATTACATCCCTACTTGCCTCAAGGTCCATCTCTAGTATTAATTTTCGGTTCAGTCAGATCAGGGAAAAGTAATTTAATTTCTAATCTTTTGTTACGAAATGAGATGTGGCGTTCAAGAGCAGATGCGATAAAAATCATTTCTCCGTCTGCGATGAATGATAATAGTATGAGATTCGTTCGTGAAGAAGAAAATATAGAAATTTTAGACACCTACGATGAGTCGTGGCTACGAGCTTTAATAGAATATCAAAATAGTTGTAGTAAAGAAGAGAGAGATAAAATAATATTAATAGCAGATGACGCAATTGATTATTACAAACGAAATTCAGCTTTAGCATTTCTCTCTACAAGATATAGACATTTTGGAATAATCTATTATGTAATTGTCGCCCAATCATATAAAGTATTAGATCCAAAAGTAAGAAATAATTGTAGAAATCTCATAATTATGAAATGTCCAAATACTAAAATGTTAAATGATATTGCTGAAGAATATGATTGTATGTTGGGAGGAAATTTCAAAAAGCTATACGCTTACGCCGTGCTATCAGAAATGTATTCTTTTCTCCATATAGATTTAGGTACTAACCCACCTACAGCATATAAACAATTTAAACAAAAAATATTTTGTGGAAAATGGTTAATTCCTGAACCAGTTGTAGACACCGAGAATTTATTGGCTATGAATGAAGAATAAATCAATAAATATTTATTTATTTTAATTATAAATGGTTGATTATTTGAGTTATTTAGACCAGCAGAATCTTTTAAAAGATAATAATACTAGTTATGCTTCTATTGCTTCAAGTATGTTAGATCAAGATACAGGAGAAATGATGGATAGTTTGTCCGAAGGTATTTCCACCGCTAAATCAACATATCAGAATGCTAAAGGAACAATTGATTCTTTGCGACAAGATAAAATAGGATTAGTTTCAGGGGCAGCAGATGCTGGATATAGCACAGGAGCTTTGCTATTAGAGAAAGCAGCAGGTAATCCAGTAGCAGGAGCAGCAGCTAAAGCAGCAGCACAATATTTTCCTAAAACCATGCAGGCAGCTCAAGATGCAGCAGCTTCAGCTAAAAGTTCGGCTCAAGGTGCTTATAATTCGCTAACAGGAGCAGGAGAAACAGAAGAAGATGCCGCCTTTTATAATGCTCAAGCAGCAGACGCACCAGAAGTTTCAGGAGGAGCAGGGGATATGGCGTTTCCAGCAGTTAATGAAACTTATTTCGCTTCATCAGCTCCAGCTGTTGAAACATCAGCAACAGCTCCAGTAACAGGAACAACAGGAACAGAAGCCGCACAGACAGCAAATGCTGGAAATGTGGGAAATGCGGCAGAATCACAAGCGTCAACTGATGTTGGTGGGGCATCGGCAACGGAAGGAGCAGCTAGTATAGAAATGGAGAGCGGAACACAATTACCAGGAGCAGGAGATGCTGGGGCAGCAATTAATGAAAGTTATTTTGCCGCTCCAGAAGCTGGAGAAGCGGCAGCAGGAGCAGGCGACGCAGCCATCGCAGGCGAAACCGCAGCAGAAGGAACATCATTCCTGATTGGAGATGCTTTAATGACTAATCCACTCACAGCAGCAGCAGGACTATTACTAGTAGGAGGAACAATAAGCGTACAGGAAGGTATTACAGCCCATCAAAAAAAGAAAGCAAAAAGAGAAAAACATAGAGCTGAAAAAAGACAAGATAGACAAATAGTAGCAGCACAATCACAACAAAGACAAGCAGTAGGACAACAGCAACAGGTCCAAACAGCTCTAGCAGCGAATCATCATGCTAGTATTTCAGGAGGAGTTCAGCAAAAAAATCAAGGTTCAGATACTTCAGTATTTTAATAGTCCGCTTTTTGAAAAACTAATTTATTTAAATTAAAGATATATACACACACTATCCATAAAAAGTGTCTATTTTATCTCTGATTAAAATAAAGAATAATAAAAATATTATATTACAGATTATAATATAATATGGAAAATTTGGATAATATCTACATAGAAGCCAATAGATCACAAGCAGTAACATCTCTCGGGTCGCACACTTGGACTAATACATTCCCTAGCGTGGTTGTTAATCCAGGCGATACCATATCTTGTGAAAATGGTTGGCTTAATACAAGAGGAGCAGGAGATTCAAGTATAGAAATTTTACCAGCTCAATCAACAAATAATGTGATAAATTCATCAGGAACACAGGGTTCAAATGATATAAGTTTTGATTTAGAATTTTATAAGGTTTTAAATGGACAGAATGTGACCTGTTTTCCATACTCGTCGTTGCGTTGGACTGATGATCCAAGTTGGGTAAATTTAAATTCTTCATATACTTATTATGGATTTAATACCGATATGAATAATGATGATTCACGTTATAAACATTTTGATAAAACAACAATACCAGATGCTTCAGGAGTTGATACATTAGGAAAAATTACAACATATAATAGTTATATAAGTCTTTTAAATAAGAGTCCTCAAGCGGTAAATGAAGGATTAGGAGATGCAGATTTATATATAGATTCAGCTTATGATGATATAAATAATTTTTATAGAAATAAATCAATAGATACTAGTTATCCACATCCTCAAGGACATTTAGAGGATGCGGCAATAGGACATAGATATACAGCTTGTTATCAAAAAAGTGATGGAACATGGCACAAATATACACAAAAAGTAAATGCTGATTTTAAATCAGGTTTTGCTAGTCCTGATAATATAGGGTCTTGGGTGACTGAAAGTATGAACCAAAAGATAAAAATAATAACAGAAGATGGTTTAACAGAGAATTGGACCACAGGAGCAAGATATTTTGAAACATTATATCCAGTAGCAACACCAACGTGTAATATTTCTTGTCCACCACCAACTAATAATGCGTGGGGAGATGAAAGTGATGCTGATAATTTTTGTGGAGGGTCACCAAATATGATTGGTTTGGGTTCAACAAAATATTCAGCATTTAGAGGGAATGTTCAACCATATATGTGGGGAAACTTAAATGCTAATTGTTTTCAACAAACAGGATGCCAGGGGGAATTTGATTTAAGTATAAATAAAATAGGTTATAAGGAGAGTGATGGAGGAGGAAATCCATTATCTTTAAATTACAATACATTTGATGTAAGTATAAATAAAATGTGGTGTGAAGGAGTTTTTCAACCACAAACCGAAGAAGATTTTCAAATGTGGGATTATTTTCGTAAAGTATTAAAAATCTATTCAGGCTCTGATAGTAAATGGTATAAAGCATCATCAGTAAATCAAGAAGATGCTGAAAAAATGTATTCAGGTGTATTTGATTATACAAGTGGAGGAGGACATGAAGATGAAACACGAAAGAAAGGAAGTCAATTACAATCTTGTAATAGTTATTATGCGGATCAAGATTTATCAGGTGTATTTTGGATAGGAGTAGCAGAAGCAGAAGCAGCAAGTAAATGGGATACAAGTGAAGGATTAGGAGAACAAATAGTAGATACAACAGGAGGTAAAGCAAGTAATGGAGGCGGATTATTTGGTTATTGGGGTTCAATAACAGATGAAGATTGGGATAAGTATTTTAAATCACAATCAGGTTCAACCGGAGATTATCCAGCATCAAATTCATCGTTTGGTCCAATAAGTTATAACGCCAATACACAAAGTGGGGCAGCACCATTTGGAACATTTACATTTCGTAATTTATTTATTTATAATTTTGTTAATCAAACAGGCTGTGATTCAACAAAAATAGGTCCTCAAAAACTTAAATTGCGATTATCAGCAGGAGGTTCATTATGTCCTGTAGGTTGGTTTCCAGCTATGCCTTTACCTCCAAATGCTCCATTATATGTGGGTTGTACTTATGATAATTATACAGGACTAAAAGATTGGAATAATACAACAGGAGGAACAGGAAATAGTGAGCTGAAACATACTTTTAGAGGAATATCAAATAGTAGGTATCAATCAAATGGGGGATCAGCAGGAAATGCGTGGACACAAAATCAAACATCAGCAACATCAATTAATTTTTATGATGGTGGAGCTTCAGATGTTTATAATAATTCAGGAAATAGTGAAAATACAAGAGCAACAGGAGTAAGAATATTAAATTCAACAGATCCCTTTAATTATTGTCCTTATCAATTAATAAATGATTGGTGGACAAATTATGATGGAGGTCCAGAACAAACAACAGCAACGTGGGACAATGGGGATACTTTAATATCAAATCAATTAAATTGGCGACCAAAAACAGCAGATGTAACAGAATATGGTCCAATAGGAAACCCTCTAAAAGAACCAGGAAGCGGCTACGCCAACACACATGATATGCGTTTTAAATGTGCTTCAATGTTAGAATTTTTAAATTATAATGGAGGAAATGGAAATATAGGAACAACATCTTCAAATTTTTCAAGATGGAATATAAAAAATGATGAATATCCAGAGAAAGTAGATCAACCAACAGAAGAATCAAATTATTGTCCAACATTAAGAAAATTTCCAAATTTTCTAGAAAAAGGAAGTGCGTTATGTATATCAAATGGAACAACTCAAGAATGGATGGCGGGGATAGATGCTAGTTCATCAGTAGCTTTTGGATTTAAAGATAGTAATGGATTTTCTCAACCATATACAGGAGATGATAAAACAATAATAGAAGATATAAAACATAGCGAACAAGGTTTTATAGATAGATCATCATTATGGTATGATTTTGTGGAAGCACAGATAAATGATGGAATTATAACAAATAATATAAATGTAACTAAAGCTGTAGATACAGATCCAATAACAAATAGACAGAGATTTAAAGCATATATTCATGTAGCAATAGAGTTATTCCAAGACGCAAAACCGAGAGATTATACAAATGGACAAGATAATATACGTGAAAGACCAAGAGGGTTATTAGTTTATGTAGACTATGAAAGTTTTATAAATAAATCACAATTAGATATAAATGGTGTTTTAACTTCAGTATCAGGAAATCCAGTTCATTATAGTAATGGATTTATAGCACATGATCCACGAGGAGAAGGAACTTATCAAGTAGGATTTATTACTTATTCTTGGATTTATGATAAATTATTTGAAGGATTATATAGTAGAGGAAATTGGGGATTTATAGATTTGAATTATATTCCAAATGATCCTTCAACAGGTGCTTCAGTAAGATTAGCAAATATATCAGGAACAGATTGGTATGATGGAAAATTAGTAAATGTAGGACCATCAGAGAATACAATTTTAGGAATGGGATATTCTTATAGGAGAATGGCTTGGAAAAATCATACAGCACATTTAATAACAACACAAGCAAAAGATCTATCAGATTATGGTTATATGTTTAATCATGAAATATCTAGACAATCAAATAAATGGGTAAATCCAATAGAAAAAGGTTATTCAAAATCAACATATACAGGTTCTGAAAGACCAGGAACAACAAATTTTTTAACACGATATTGGATGGGAGCAAGACAACCAACATTTAGTTTTGGAACAGATTCAAATTCAAGATTTGCTTTTTCTCAATTATATGAACCTATGAAAGTTCAAAATAAATTTTATGAAGGACAAACAAGTAATAGTGTAGCAACACAAAATTTAATAACAACATGTAATCAACCAATTTATAATTTAGATAATAGATTAAATGATGGTTTTGCGATTGATACAAGCACAGCAGCAGATATAAGTGCGAATAATTCATTTCAAATAGAAATAGACGCAAATGAAAATGCTGGAAATGATGCTATTTTCTATCAAACCAAAAGATGGGATTTGGAAGAAGATACAATAATTTTAGCACCTGAAATGACTAAACACGAACCAATGGAATGGATTGTAAACCAAGAAGCTCCACTAAAAAATAATGCTATATCAGATTATATATCAGGAAAAAGTTTTCATTATTGTTATCCAGTAGATGTAAATTTTGAAGATAGATTTTTTTGTTTTAATCAAGATTGTAGAGCTAATACATTTGAAACATATTATTCAGATCAAAATAGAATGCCTAATACAATAATAGATCAAAAAACAATAGCATTAGAAGGTGGAAGACTTTATGGATGGAATGTATTAAATGATGGTTCAACAGACGATCCAGGTTTTTATAGTAATAAAGCATCTACAGAAAGTGGAACTTATCGTGATAATCAAGAAAAATATAAATTAAGAACAGGTCAAAAATCTTTATCAACTCATGGATGGGGAATGATGCCTGGAAGTGAAAGCTTTGTAAATTTTAGAACTAGTGGAAAAAATCCTGATACAAAAGCAACATATGGATCTCAAACATTTCAAGCAGGCACAAATTGTCCTCATCCTCAATTAATATATGATTCTACTTCAGGAGTTTCATTAGGTTCATTTTTATATTGGAATAAAGAAAATTGGAACGGCTCTCTCTGGTATTACATGGGATTTGAATATGAAGATTTAAATATAACACCATATATAGGTTGTACGCAAGTAAGGAATTCAACACAAAACTTTTTAGCAAATTTACCAAAAGATAACGATCTTTATAAAAGCACAACATTATTATCAAAAAGCAGACCATTAACAACAAATGGACAACTAACTACAGAAGGTTTTATTCCGAATACCACTAATAAAGTGGGTCAATTAAATAATATTCCAGTTCATCCAAGAATAAATTTTATGTTAACATCAGGAATAGCAGGACAACAACAAACTAGTAATTATGTTTATAATTTAGTTGGAAATGATACAAAACAGACACAAATTGATATATCAAATACAAGTATTAATCAAGGAACAAATTGGGGCTGTGTTAATTTCCAAGAAAGTCAAGGTGGAGCATCAGCAGTAAATGGAGAATTAACAGAAAATTCTATCTACAACTTATCTAATATAAATTCAGGTGATTTATTCGGCTCCAAAGTGTATAGCTCTGCAACAGCCAAAAAATTAGAGAAGCCGTATTATTTAATTCGATCAGATATTGTAGACGACAACTATGGTTTCTTAAATAATTGTGCTATTCCAGGACAACAAAATGTAATAGCAGTAATTTCTAGACAATATGGTTCAGGAACAGAATGGTCCTTTTCAGCAGATGGATTAAGTGCTACTTATTTAGTTAAAAAACGGAGAGTCATAAATAGTATAGATATAGAAATTGTAGATAGTGATGGCGTTCCAGCAAAAACTTTAGAACCATTTTCAGCTCTATTCTTTAAAATAACAAGAGGAGATCCAAAACAATATATAATGGATATTGGAGATGATAATACATTATTGGAAGAGAGATTAGATAAAGCTCAAGAAAAGGAATATGAAGAAGAAATAGATAGTATGTTTCCAGACTTATAAGTTTTTTAATATTTTTTTAAAAACTTATAAATTATATGGCTGAAGAAGTACCAGAGATTAATATTAATACAGAGGAAACAGCTCATGTAAATCGTCAAAGAACACAAGTAAGACGACAATATGAACCAGTAGGATTAACAGCAAATCAAAGAGCAAGATTAGCAACAAGACAAAATGCTCCAACAACAGCGAATGTAGAAGCACCACATGCACAAGCAGCACAAGAAGCTCCACACGCTCCCATAGGAACACAATTAACAGAAAATCAAACACGAGTATTACAAAGACGACAAAATACTCCAACAACAGCGAATGTAGAAGCGACAGGAGATTGGATTGGTAATCCCACAGCAGATCCAAATCTAGAAGGTCCAACAGCAGGATTAATATATAGAGGAGGAGGTCCTCAAATGGGGGGGTAATATAGATAGTTTTTTTTAAAACTATTATATAATGGGTGAGTGTGTATGTAATGAAAAGAAATTTTGTAAAAGATGTTATAGTAGAGCTTATTATGCTATAAATAGAGATAGAATTTTACAATATCAAAAAGAGAAATATCGTAAAAATAAAACATTAAAAGCAAAGATAATTTTTAAATATGGAGAATTTATATTAAAGTTTTAATGGAAGAAAAAGAAGCAGGAATATTAACATTAGAAGCAGCGGCAGCATTATTAATGTTAGTATTAGCACGAAAATTATATGCTTTAAAGTGTGATAGTGAATCTAAATGTTGTGGTGATAAAATAACAACTTCAGCTCATTCGCCAGGACAAAAAGGAACATTAATTCAATTAGGAGATCAAATATTATTAGAGGAAGGAGGAGTAGCAGTTTTAGATGATACGCCATAATAAAATTGAACTGGATTTAAAGAAGTATTGACGATATAAGATATGGAGGAGGTATTAGATCTACGAAATATAGAATATCCGAGCGAAGCATACCAAAATTTAAAGGGTGTTTCTGCTGGAACCTGTATAGTTGATGAATCTGTGGGGATGGGGGAATTTATGGAGAAATACGGACATGGAGTTCTTGAAACAGGTTCAGAAGCATGGAAGAAATTTATGGTTAAAGAAATGGGTTATGATAAGAAGTGGTTGCGATATGCTGTTAGGTGCGACCATATTAAAGCAGAAGAAATGGATAAAAAAGGAAAAATAATCCAGTTAAAGAAATTTATGTATAGCAATAGCGATAGGCAGAGGTTTCTTGAACATCATATCTTTGCGACTTCTATTACTTGGGGGGACTGGAATATAGTTAAAGCCGGATTAATAGTCATTCCTGACCAAAAACCAAGATTAATTAGATTAGGAGTCTTGAGCAATTATGCGGATTAATATATTTTATATAATCATTTATTATGGATAGGTCGCCTGACGATATAATAAATGATTATCTAAATGGAGTTATCAATCCAATATTTTATAGAGAAGATCTATTAGTAAGAAGATTAGAGGAGAGAAAAGGAAATAACTTATTACCAATCTTTTCAACAAAACATAAAATAGGAATTAATGGTTTTTTAAAACAACAAGACTCTCTACTAAATTATTGTAAAAGGTATGAAATGGACCATTTATTCCTAATGATATTAGAAAATATGATTAAAAATGGAGGTAATATAGAAAATGCTGTAATATTATGGTATAATAAACAACAACCAAAATCTTATAAAATAAAAAAGTTATTAAAATGTAAAGTTTAATATATGGCTATTAAAATTAAAAAAGCTAATCGTGGAAAATTTACAGCATCAGCTAAAAAGGCTGGAAAAAGTGTTCAAGGACATGCTACAGATGTTATTAAAAAATATAAAGGAAAAAAGAAATTAACAGAAGCACAGAAAACACAATTAAAAAGAGCAGTATTTGCGAAAAATGCGAAAAAATGGAAAAAATGAGGGGGAAACCCCCATCTAACCCCCTTTTATGGAATATCAGCATCAGGTTCAGGAGGTGGATTTTGTGGAAATCTAGTAATAATATTAGGAGGTCGCCTTCTAGCTAATGGTTGTGTGCGAAAAGCACCACCAGAAAGATTAGCACCAACATCAGGAATAGGATTAGCAGCTCTATAACTAGGTAAATTAGCAGATTGGGAAAGAAAATGAGCGGTATTTCTATTTTCAGCCATATCTGGTCCCATTTGAATATTAGTAGTATGAGCTAATGTAGTAGGATTATTAATAGTAAGAGTTTGTGCGTGAAAATGTAATAAATCAACTTGTGGTTCTAAAACAGATTGAGCCATATTTTCAGCGAGTTCTTGTGTTTGATCTAATAAATCTAAATCACTTAAAGTTTCACCATGTTTTTCTTCTTCAGCCATTAATTTATAAAATGATTTTATATATTAATTATTCTCTCTTCATCGCTTTCTTCATCTTCTATTCTCATATAAAATTTACCTGACCGAAGACGTGTAAATGATTCAGCACCAAGATATTTATAAGTCGTCATAAGTTCAGAAATGGAATATTCTTCTTCTCTGTATTTATTACGTATTCCTAAATTAATAAACCACCTTGAGCCTTCATAATTTACTCTTCGCCCATCAACCCTGTAAAGGGGTTTCCAAACATTTTTATATGGGTAGGTCTTCACAATAAGAAATCCACCTATTAATTCCTCTGTATCTATAGGTCGGTCGTCATCGTCCAAAGCATTAAAAGCCGTTTCTTGATTCAAAACCCTCTTCGCCCCTAATTTATATTTTTTGATTTTTTCTAAAACCTCATTTACATTAACTGGAATATAATAACCACGACCAAGTCCCAATCTGCGTAAGCACCAATCTTTTTTTCCTATACATTTATATATCGCTTCACAACTAGGCGATCGTATTGCGGATAATAATATTTTTTGTTCTATTACTTCAGGCACTTCATATCTCTCACAAATTAATTTTAAAGTTTCCTCCATTTCAGTCATAGTTTATCAATAGTTTAATTTCAATTTTTAGTTTCAATTTTTTCTAGAATAGAAAAAGAAAAGAAAAATATAGATAAGTCGGGTGAAAAAGAAGAGAAATATATAATAAAATCTCTCTTGAATATATGAA
>VMHT01021795.1_pt1 | contig 28505 bp, 56 predicted proteins | sample 4693611 | NCBI WGS metagenome assembly VMHT01 (sample SAMN12280063, study PRJNA550983) | marine metagenome | isolation source: seawater sampled from same location over 5 years 0.02-0.2 micron viral filtrate | place: USA: collected off the coast of southern California halfway between the port... ... | reverse complement strand
ACTGAAAAGCTAAGAAACCTATCTTTTTCTGCTTTAAGCATACCCTTTTTTAAGAGACCTATAAGCCAATTAGGGTGAGTGTTTCTGAATAAGAAGCCATTTTGTCTGTCTTCATTAATAAGTTCTTCGAATAGTTTTACATGTTTCATCTCTATTTATATATCTAGCCAAATAAGAGAGCTCCATTCTGTGAACTGATTTTAAAGGCTAGAGTCCACTCATCATATTTCTCCATACAGTGGCTGTATGCAAGGGTGTCGATTTCATCTTCTCTGAGCTTACTTTCTATGTAGTTTTTAAAAGTGTCTCTATGTGACACAAATTCAGCATGTAGTTTTTTGGATTCTTCTACTCCTATTATTCCTTCACAATCTGAAAAATCTATTAGTTCGTAAAATGCAGTTCCTTTGTATTTATCGTTTGTCCAAAATTCTTCACATTCTACTCCATGAATGGCTGCACATAAATGACCTCTAAATTGGTTATAACCACCATAACTTCCAGCTCTAAAGTGATGACCTTTTGTTTCTAGAGTTGGTTCATACCAACCTTCACTATATTGATGTCTAGCAACATGTTCAGGTCCTTTACCTATATAAATACCGTCTTCTGATTCTTTTCCTTTTTTTAAGTTGGAATAACTTGTTATATCTAGTCCCATATATATTATATGGAGAATTGTCTATTTGTTTACGATGGTCTAAACTTTTCTAATCTTCTTTTAAGCCTCTTAAATCTATATTCAAAAGTACTGTATTTCATATTCATTTTTCTTGCTGTTCTCGCCATTGATTCACCTTTCACAAGTACCTCATTAAACATCTTAGTGTCTTCAGGCCCTAGAGATTCTATCATCTCTCTAATAAGCTTTCTATGTCCTTGTCGTTCTAATTTTGATTCTATACATGCATCTGGATCTGCCATTCCTATATGATCGTCAAGTCTTTCTGTATTTTTCATTTTTTTTTGCAACTTCTTTGTATTCCAATATTCCATAATGAAATTTCTCATAGAATTAGACATCCAAGTATTAAACTGTGCCTTTTCCTTATCATATAGGTGAAGCTTCTTGCTTATTTTACCAAGAAAATCTATGGCCATATCATTTATCTCTTCTGTGTCTTCATATGCACTACCATACCATTTCTTAATGTTTTTATAGAAAATAATTTGATATTTTTGAAATAGAGGGCCAAAAGACTTTGTATTTCCATTTAGATACTTTTCTACTAAAGCTTCTTCTTCAGCTTGTGTTAAATACACATATTTCATGCTTCGTCTATTGTTTCTATTTCATTAAAGTCATCGTCTAACTTTACAGTGTACATATACTCTATGTATTTCTGTGGCACATACTTGCCAGTATGATGTTTCGACATATATTGTTTACCAAGTTTTATTGCGCGCTTTAAGTCTAGTCTACCTTCTTCTTGATGGCTAAAATAGTCTACCAATTCCATTTGCAAGTGTGTAAACTTAAAATAGAGTCTATAGTTAGTGTCTTTATAGAATTCTTCGAAGATCTTTAAGTGTTTCATTTTATTCTTTAATCAAAAATCCTTGTATTTGGGTTCCGTTTTGTACTGTATTAACTTCTCCAAATCTTAATTTTACTTTTTTAATTCTTTTAACTTGTTTTTGAATATAGTTTTTATAGAATCGGCCTCTCTTGTTATCAGCACTTACCTTTTCACCAGTATCTGCCTTTGGTATTATGTAAAATTTGTATATTTTATAATCTTCTACTACTGTGTTTAAGAATTCTACAAATATGTTACAAACTGTAGCAAGGACTCTATATTGTTCTCCAAAATTAGTTGTTCTTTCTTTTTCAGCATCGTCTTTACCACTAACAAAAAACCCTAATGTTCCATATATTTGTCTTTTTCTATCTGAAGCTACAAGCATATCAACCTGGCAGCCTACATTTACAGTATATGTTGTATTGTCACTTTCAAAAGTCCAATTAAATGGTATTGTATCTGAAAAACCAACACCTTCTCTATTTAAGAATGCATCGTCTAAAATACCTAAGATTTCCATTCGATCTGGACCTTTGTATTTAAACGGCTTTGCACTAGCATCTCCTATCTCATTGATCAGCTCTTCGAATAGTTTTACGTGTTTCATTTATTATATATTTTAAAAAAATCATTAGTTTGCTGCTCTGCAAATGTAATAATCTCTTCTTCTAGTTGAGGCTTCCAACCATGGATTCTTAGGCTTAGATGCATCATTTCATGATAGACTAAACTAACGTCTTCATGTGTATTATTAAATCTATAAGTATTGATAAATACAAATGCTCTTAGAGGGTTGTGAGGTGACCAATTACAGAGACCTGCAATATATGCGTCTTTTTTAGTTTCATTATATTCTATGCAATCTTGTCTATTAAGGCCATGTAATTCATCGACATTATAGTAATTAAAAACGTCGATTGATTGTTTACCTATTATAAGATCGTACGTCATTTATTTATTGATTTTTTATCTAAAAACGTAACTAAATTCCTTTAGTAGTTCTACACTTTCATATGAATTTAACTCTACATTAAACTCTTTACACAGTAATGTATAAATACCGTTCCAGTTTTCTTGTTCGTCTAAATGTTGTAGTTTTTTATCGTTTTCTTTTATGAATTTTTTTAGGTCGTTATACAGTTTTCGTTGTTTTTCCTTTTTCAATAATTCAAATGTTCTACTCTTGATTATTCCATGCTTGTAATGTTGTTTTTGATCTTTTTTTAAAATAATATTTTTTCTATTAGTATCAAAGTATTCGATACTATAGTATTCTTGCGCAATTGGCATAATTGGCAGAAGTAATAAAAAAGGAATTAGTTTCATTTATCTTCTTTTCTATTTTCAAGCATATAAACTACCGTCATAACAGATAAGCCTATTATAAATACAAGCCCGGTGACCCACATGATTAATTCTTATTAGAATAATGAGTGTATAGGCCCCATGCACAGTAACCTAAGACTATAAATACTAATATTAGTGGAAATATTGCAGTTATCATTAAACCTGCTAAAATAACTACTAGCCACATTATGGCTATTTCTTCTTTACTTTTCATCGTATGTTGTTTTTCCTAATAACATTAATTCCCTAGAAGGTATTCTTTGAGAAGTTAATAATAAATTTTTTATTCTTGTTAATTGTTCAATATATGATTCACAAACATAGTTTTTAATTTCACCAGTTTCTGCATCATATTTAATCCAACTTTGCATTACTTCTATTTTTTCTAATGCATTTTCAAGTTTTACGCTATCTATTGATTGTGCACTTATTGTCACTGAAAACAACAATAATGTACAACTTATTAAATTTTTAACTTTCATATTTTTAGTATTATATGAAATAATTAAGATTTGTTTATTCCCCTCCGATGTCTTCTTTTTCTTCGTAAACTTCTATCTTGTCGTCTTCTTCTCTCTTCATTTGACAAGTAGCACAACATCCATCTGTTCCGTGAGTAATTTGTAATGGTTGAAACATTGCAGCCAACATCGCCATCATTAGTCCCATAAATTTAATAAAAGTTTTCATCTACAGTATATATCGTAGAAAAGCTATGGTTTTTGATTTTTACTACGAAACCGTTTTGCATCGCTAGTCTTTCCATGCTTAGTTCTGCGACCTGTTACTCTTTTTCTCCACATAATGAAACTTTTAGGCTTCATATGCTTTCTCATTAAAATGATTACATCGGCCTCTTTTAGTCCAAACTGATACTCAATTGCCTCAAATGGAGTTCGGTCCTCCCAGGCCATCTGAATAATCCTATCTATGTCCTCAAGTGTCATTAGTTGTTACCTTGCCCTAGCCCTTGACATTAAGTCAGTAAAACTTTCACTATTTCTTTTTTCTAGTCTATCGATTAATTGACTTAAATAAAAAGATTGCTTGTCATACCAAGAATCGTGAACTACCATGTTTGTAAATTGAGGCCTCATTCTATGCTCTTCCTCAAACCAACGAAAAGCCTGTTGCCATAGGACTTCTTTGGCATCTTCAAACTTCATACCAACTGTTCTTAAATTAATTGCTAAATTTTTAGGTAAATATTCAATACTATTCATATATTTGTGTATTTTATATTATATAAGAAATAAAAAAAATGTTTAATAAAAAAAGGACTCTAAGAGTCCTAATTTTTTTAAGCCGGGCCACCTATTCCGAAAAAAGACAGATCATCGTCATCCATTTCTTGGGTATTGACTATATAGATTGAATCAAAAATTCCACCCTTTATAGCCTTTGCAAGTCCTTTCTTTTCTTGCTCTGGTCTCATTCCAGAAGTTGGCTCTTCTAGAATGTGTGCCATTTTACTAAATTATTTTTTGGGGTTTGTACTTATGTACATATATTATATATACACTTATTTTTTTGTTTCTATTTACCTCTATATAATTCCCGTTCTACTGATTCTAATTCTGCCACTACTGTGCCGTCTTTTAATATACACCACTCGTGACTACTAAAATTCTCAGATTCTAATTGTTTTTCTGAATATAATTTATTTTGAACTTTAAAGCTCTTTAAAATAGAGGATGTTAACATTATTAAAAATAATGCTAATGCTATTGTTGCTAGTTTTTTCATCTATTAAATAATTTATCTAATATTCTTAATTTAAGTTTGTCAATTATCGTAAAGCTATCTGGGTTCCATAGTTCTCTATCATTTAACCTATCATATACTCTATATAAAGGTCTATATAGATATAAAAAATCCCAATGATCTATTACGAATCTTTTAACCGTTGTTTTATTTGGCAACCTAAAATAAAAGGCCAATAAAGAATGATCATAATAATTTACACTAAAATTAAATAGTCTAAATCCCCAAGATTCTTGACTATCATGTAAATCTATTTGTAAAAGATCAAACTTATAATTCCACTTATGAGTTTTCCAACTTACTTTTTCTAAAATACTATTCACTATACCCATCTATTACTTTTTTAATCTTAGCACATTTTTCATACTCTTCCTCTTCTTCAAAATGTTCTAACAATTGTTCTAAATTTTCTTTTTGAATGTCAGTTGGATCAAAAGGATAAACTATAAAATCTTGATTTTCACTAGCATAATTTACCTCAATATTTGCTGTATTATTAGAAGTGTAAATTGCAGTATGATCTAACAAAAATTCTTCAAATGTTTTATTGGATGTTACTAATTCGTACATAACATCCATTGATGCACACCAATCATAGATAAAATCTTCATCTTTAAAATCGGGATATTCGTCAAATATGTCCATTATATAATTGAATTAACAAAATCCTCAACTGATTCATCTGAACTTTGAAAATCTTCTAAAAGTCCTTTTAAACCAATCCTTGAAAATTTAAAAGTGTCACTATCTTTTTTAACATGTGAAGCTTGACTATGAGATACTGGAGGAGTATATGCTGCGTCCTTTGTCTGTCTTAATTCATTCATTGTTCTTTTCTTTGCTGCCATTTTAATTATTATATGTTTAATTTATTATTTTGTTTCAACCTTTTCCCACTTGCCATCTGTACTAAGTCTAAAACTACCATAATGTTTTTGTTTCCATAAATTAGGTTCAATTAAACTTAAAAAATATATATCGTCTCTCTCATATAAGTGGTATATTTCACCCATGATAGGTTCAAAGTTACATTCAGCATTATAAACTAATGTAGTCCACTCATATTCATTCATTAAATTATCATACTCCGCCTTAATTTCGTCCATCTTTGATTTAAAGTACTTAGACGCCTTAATTGAATTTGAATTGTCGTGAATTACTGGCTTAAATGCCGGCGCACTTAGTGAAGTTGGATATGCCTTTTTCTTAGCGTCATACTCACCTGTTTCTTCGTTATAAACTATATGATCAGGTTTTTTCTTCTGTGACATCGTCGGTTCCTTTTACCATTGCCTCAATCTCATCTAAGAATATTTTATCCGTCCACTCATGTCCACCTGCTAATTTTGCAGTACATCTCCAACATGTTACTGCTGTTGTATCTTGCCCTACGTTTACTACTGTACCACAATATTTACATGGTAATTTTTTGTTAGCTTTGCTATTTCTTGCCATTATTTGTTTTTTTAGAATTGATAAATGATTTATATACTGCTATTGGAAATGCTATTGGAAACATTACTAACGCAATAACCATGCCTAATATCATTGCAAGAAAAGACTTAAATACTTCTTTAAATTTTATCATTTTGTTTTTTTAAATTTTCATTGTAGTGAAAAACATTATTATAGGTCATTTCCATCCTTCTTGTGTTTAGTTTTTCTTGTGTACTTTTTCTTATTCTTATAGACGTTTGGCCTAAGAGCATCATATATTTCCTTTATGGTCACATTAATATGTCTTAAACCTTTTCTATCTTTCATGTATATTATATAAAAAAAATAGATTTTGTTTAATAAGAAAAATGAAACTCATGTCCTAATACGCGCCTTGCTCTTCTTCTAGTATTTCTATCACTATAGCTTTTATAAGGTTGAGTAAAATTAAACTTTTTAGCAATTCTATTAGCCTTTGGATTTGTCATATTTAGAGTCTTGACTCTTTTATATGGACTACAACTTAAAGTAAAAGCGAATAATAAAATAATTAATCTCATTTTTTAATTTTTGGGCTCCAATTCTTACGAAGTCTATGTAATTCTCTAAACGCAGCCTTTTCATAATCATACATTTCTGCCCATGTTTGAGGAAAGAATCTTAAGTAAAATTGAGTAACAAAGACTAATACCCAACCTGATAGGAAAGGATAACCAAATTCTGGTTGATCAAATCCTAGTGCTAATAAAATTCCACTACATCCAAAAAGAGTAAACATAAGATAAAATAATAAATCTAAGTTAAAAAATGATTCAGACTTATCGTGTAAGATTGGTCTATATAAGTTAATTATAACTCTTCTAATTTTCATAGCCCATTTACTATAAGGTTTTAATAAAGTTGTTTCTAATGATTCTATTTTTTTTGCCATTTTTATTTTGTTATTTTTATACTATAAGGTGTCCAATTTGTTTCTTTTTCTTTACCGAATATTTTTCTAATATATTGTTTTTCATATTCATCCATCTCTTGCCAACTCATTGGAAACCATTTAAAGAAATAAGAAAGGAAAACATTTAAAACAAATGCACTTCCAAAAGGAATAGCTTCACTTGGCCAGCCATATCCTGCAATAACCATGAGGATTGTACCTACAATTCCAATTGACATTATGTGAACTATTGGTTCTTGTCTAAATACTAAATAATTAGAATTTCTATTAATTGGTCTAATAAACCATAATAAAAAGCTTCTAATTTTTAAAGAAAAATAAGATCTTCTTTTTTGTAAACTTCTAAGAAACCAAAAATTAAGGTTCTTTCCTTTAAATACCTTTAAATTTTTCATTGTTCTTTATATATCTATAAACAGCTAAAGTATCTATCACCTCTATCGCAAAGGAATGTAACTACTGGTCCTTCTATTTTATGTTGTTCTATTAATCTTTCGGCAGCTAATATATTTGAACCTGCACTAATACCAACAAAGAGTCCTTGTTCTAATGCTAGTCTTTTGCTTCTTGCTCTTGCTTCTTCTGTTGAAATTGTAATTATTTTATCAACTACATCTAAATCTACTAAGAACTTACTGCCATCTCCAATACCTTGAATACCATGCAGTCCAGGTTCACCTCCACTCATTACTGGAGATTCACTAGGCTCAACTGCTATAGTTTTTATATCTTTAAATAAAGTTTTTAATCTTTTACGACAGCCCATCAGAGTGCCTCCTGTACCTGTTCCTGTAACAAAGGCTTCTACATGTCCAAGTTCTCTATTCTCATACCACCATTCAAGAATCTCCATACCAGTGGTGTGATAATGTGCTTTTATGTTTAACTCATTATGGAATTGATTACAATTAAACCAACCTTTCTCTTTACATAAATCATCTCTTAATTGTATTGCACTGTCAAAATCACCTGCCTCTACTTCAATTAATTCTGCACCATAAAATTCTAATGTCTTTTTTCTTTCAATTGACATATTGTTTGGCATAACAATAACACAGTGATAACCCATTTCTGCAGCTAACCATGCAAAACTAACTCCCATATTTCCGGAAGTTGCTTCACAAATAGTATCTCCTTTTTTTAAGAGTCCTTGTTTCTTGGCTGTATTTAATATGTTAAATGCAGGTCGATCTTTAATACTTCCTGTTGGATTAAAGAGTTCTGCCTTTGCCCAAAGATTCTTACTAATTTGAATCATTGGAGTTTTTCCTATAAAGTTACTTAACATTTATTGAGTATATTTTTTAAGCGGAGAAGGAGGGATTCGAACCCCCGGTACATTACTGTACGCTGGTTTTCAAGACCAGTCCATTCGACCGCTCTGGCACTTCTCCTTTTCTTTTTGCGGTCTGGACGAGACTCGAACTCGCGACCCCTTGCGTGACAGGCAAGTATTCTAACCAGCTGAACTACCAGACCGTTTGAGCGAAAGATGAGATTCGAACTCACGACCCTCACGTTGGCAACGTGATGCTCTACCAGCTGAGCTACTTTCGCTTATAAAAAGTTACCAGACAGGGATTCGAACCCCGACTATCTGGACCAAAACCAGAGGTACTACCGTTATACTATCTGGTAATAACTTTCTAACTTATATATCTCTTATAAAAAGAAATCTGTACTCCGTAGGGGAATCGAACCCCTGTTTTATGGATGAAAACCATATGTCCTAACCCCTAGACGAACGGAGCAAATATTTTAATCAAGTGCGTTATCGTTTAAAGCTTCTACTATTAAGTCACCATGTTCTCCATGGCTGCCTTCTTCTAAGTCAGCCCAATCTCCAGAATCTAAATCTAAAATTAAGTATTCAACTCCATTTGAGTTTTCTGCAACTCTTACACAATATTCATTTTCACCTATCTTAAGTTCATATTGATTAGTGCTTGACCAATAAACTTCCTTTGATTTTAAAACTTCTATTTCTAATTGATTTTCCATGGTTATTATATAACTTATTTTTTTATTGTTTATTCCGGTAATGTAAATATAATGAATGGTGGAATTTCGTCTAACAATGCTCCCCACATGATAAATGCCCAATCATCTGCAGCCTGTTCCCAAGGCCTTAATTCCCATGGCAAATGAGAATTTATTTTTTTGCCCATCCACCTTGGTGGAGTTTGTGCAAGTTTACCAGCATATAAATCTAAGACATGACCCATTTCATGTAAAATAACCCATTTTCTCATTGTCTTATCTCTGTTAACTTGATCTGAAATATCAATACAATAAAGTTTTTCATGAATTTGTTGTGTAATTCCTTGAATTTCTGGATGGAGTAATTGTGTTTTAAGAATAATTGTAACAGTTGAATCTTTCAAAAAATTATTTGCAGCTCTATATAATAGGAAGGCGTCATCTAATCTAATTTCAGGACCAGGTAAAACTATTTGGCTTTTACTACCTTTAAAAGAAACTAATAAGGTTGCAATTAAAAAAGCCTTTAACAATATAGCCTTAATCATTTTTATATTTTTGAATTAATAAACTTCTAATCTTTTTAATCTTTGGAGAATCTGGTGATTTTAAAGTTGAAGAAACTTCTCCTCCTTTATGTGCTATCCAATCACTACCATCTGATTCTAATATTTGAGGAAAATAAACTAAAACTCTAACTCCCTTTGCTTTTGATTTTAAACAAAATATAATGTCTTCACCTGTTTTATCAGTCACTAACGTTTCATTAAAAATATTAGTTAAATGTTTTTTATGAAAGACCATACCTCCACAAAGATAATCAACTTCCATGACATTATTTCCAGTACTTAGTAATGCATCAACAAACTTTTTACTATTTAAAACATGTGGCGTAACAAAGGTTCCGCACATATCTTCCCATTGACCTTCTTTATTTTTATTTAATGCCCAACCATATTGTTGTAGTATTCCATCATATTTTTTTGCTGCCTCAACCATTCTTTTACAATAATTTGGGTATGGGTATCTGTCGTCATCCAACATTACAATATAGTCAGTCGGTGAATTTATGGCAAGTTGATACCTTCCAATGTATTTATAATTATAATTAGACACAGTGTAATACCAATTTTTTAGTTTATGTTTTTTTACATACTCTAAATAAGATGAAAATAACTTTGGGTTTTTAGCTCCTAAGAAACAAGCTACTACTATTTTTGGCTTATGTGTTTGCTTTCTTGCATGGTCTAAATGATCAACGAGTTCTTCCGGCGTTTTATTAAAATAATTAAGATATAAGGTGTAGTCTTCCATCTATGTATATATCATTTAAACATTTTTTAGTATTTTTCTCGGCTAACTCTATTGCCTCTAATTCTTTAGGATTTGCATTCTTAAAATGTTTATATCTTTTAATACTATCTATGAGTTCTTCAGTGTCTTGTAAAAAATGAATCCACTCATGAATAATCGTATCTATAATGTCTTTTACTTTCTCGTGAATTAATGGATAGACTATAATTTCATTATCAGCATAATCATATTCTCCATAACATCTTTGCTGCCTCTTCCAATCTATCCAAAGTTTTGGTAATTTTTCATTAGATGGAAGATTACGCATGCACCAATTTGCGACAGTAAATGTTAATTGTTCGACGTCTTTTCTTCTTTTCCATTTTAATGGAGTTTCCTTATTCCACTCTTTTGTCATTATTTTTCATTCTTGAAATAAAAACATCTTCACTGCTACCAATATCAAAACTTGTTTTTTGTTCTGAAATACCTTTATTTACATAAGGCTCTACTGTTTTTAAAATTTCTGTAACGTCCTTTGCTATTACCGGAATTGTCTTTACAACTCCTTGATCTAAATAACAAACTTCATATATAAAATATCCTTCTACCTTTGAAACTGCCTTTAATTGGATTCTTAAAACACAAGTTTCAGTGCCCGCTTTAATAATATCTTTAACTAATTCAGTGTTTCCTTTTTTATACTTTTTCCTTAACATTTTCTAGCTTAAATTTAGGATGGTACCATATCATTCTACCGTTTTTATCTTTTTCTTTAGCCATTTCAGGATTGCCATAACATTTCATAAATTTATCAGTACTTGCTTTAACTCCAAATGGATTATCCCAATCCTTAATACTTCCTCCTCCATTTAAGTATGCCTCTAGTGGTATTGTATAGCAAAGTTCTGTTATTTCATTAAAATATATTGATAGTGCTTGCCTTGCTATTAAAAACGGATTTAAGTTTGGAATTCTATAAATAATTTCTGCTCTTAAATAATTACCAATACCATTAAAGTATTTTTGATTTAAGAGAGCTTCACAAATTGGCTTGTTAAATGCAGGTCTACCTAAATTATCTCTGAGATTATCACAAAATTGACCAAACTCAGTAGTTGGATCTGGCCCTCTATCTTCTGACCAATATCTATTTGGCCACCATTTACCAAATCTCCTTACATCTACGAATGACAGAGACGTGCCATCATGTGCCTCAAATATCAAATGACTGTGTTTATGTTCTTTTCCTGTTTCAGTCAACCTGAAGTGACCAGACATGCCCATAGACATTCTGATAGGGTATTGATCCATATATAAAATTAGTTCTTTACCTCTGCTTTGTGCAGTAATGCCATAACCGTCTCTTGGCATTATAAATTCGTTCCATTTATGAACTGGATTTTTTTTAGGATTTTTAAATGATTTTCCTTTTGCAGCTTCGTTAATATAGTCTGCTGTAAGTCTAAGTTCGGCTAATTCTGGCATGTTTTTTAGTTTAATGTTATATTACCAAGTAAAAAAATGTTTCAACCAGGCAAACAATCCATTAACTTGTAAAACTGCTAAATTCCATTGTTTTTTCTGTGCAGTTTGAACCAATACACATGCAAATCCTAAGATGTATAGTATAGGCTCAACAGTCCACTGTGCTGCAATTAAAAAGCCAGCTCCCATATAACCTACCCTAGTCGCCATTCTTTCTCCTGGAGAAAGTCTCTTATTTGCGACCATCATCTTCAATATCTTTCTTTTCATTTTTAACTTCTCTTGAAAAGGCAAATTTATAAAGATGCAATTCCCTTAAAGGAATGTCTCTAATATATTTTATCTTTTTCTTTATTTTTTATCGGTAAGTGGTGCCTTGAATAATAATCCATTTCTTCAGGCTTTTCCGGTGTTTCTTTACTAAATACTTTAAACAAAACAAAAGTAACTGTGATAAAAAAACCAACTACAAAAATAACACTATCCATTATTTGAGCTGAGTCTATATTTACTAAGTCTATAATTAATTTCATTTTAAAATTTTAGTCTTCTTTTTTTGTTTGACTGGTGGAAACCTACCCCAGTTTCCATGTCCATCATAATCAATATCGTCTTTTATATTAAACTGACTTTCATTTCTTTCTTCTTCTCTTTTATTAAAGATCCAAAAGAAAATGTAAGTTGTTGTAATTGAAAACCCAACTACGAATATAACAAACCCAATCATTTTTCTAATTCCTTTATTATTTTTTCAACTTTTTTTACTCTTTCAGATTTTCCATGCTCCTTCTCCTGTATTTTATGTTGTGTGTTTATCATCCTCACTAGGAAAAACATGTAAGTCGCAAATATAACAAAGCCTACGGCGAATATTGCAAAATCCATAACTTTACTTTTTAGTTGTATTAAAGAAATTTGCAAGACCTAAGATCGATGGTACCCAAATACCAACAAACATTCCTTCGTCTTTCATACCACTAAACCATAGTGTGACTGAAAATAAAAAGCTTAAAAAAGCTAATAAAATCGGGTAATACTTTTGTAAAAATTCCATAATTCTGTTTTTTTAATTGTTTATATTTATATAAATAAATTTAAAAATGTTTAACTTTGTTTAACCTTTTTTAAACATGGTTAAAGACGTCTTTAAAAATATCGCTTCTTACTCTCTTTAAATATTTTTTTCTAGTTTTAAGAGATGCGAATGGCACTGACCAAAATTGCCTTGTTCTTGAAAAAAGAAGAGACGGCTTCCAGCCAAAGACAAATGTGTAAACTCCCATGACAAGCCTAAGCTTGACTGAATTAAGATACAACGTTAAAACGGGAAGAGCGGGAGCTCCATGTGTGATATATGTTCTCACCTTTTTGTCTTTTAATCTTGGGACTGGAATGCCGTATGTTTTTGTAATAGCTTTAAAATCATATGCAAATCCTGGTGTAAATACCTCATCAAAGAAAACTTCAAGCCTTGGCGTACATCTAAACCACCATACTGGTGAAATAATATAGATGTGAGTAGACCATGTTATCCAATCTTTATACTTTTGCATTAGCTCTTCTCTCGGCCTAACATAGCTTTCTCTGTATAAGTCAGCTACTTTAATCTCTGCATAAGGTTCAAGATTCTCTTTAATCTCCTTAAAGATGCCATTGTAGCAAAATGACTTTTCATCTGGATGTGATATAATTATTAATGCCTTCATTTTTTTATTAAATTTCTTATTATGTAAGAGGAGACTACTATAATCATAGTTATCATTAAAGCAGTATCTACACTCATTATTTCTTAAATGTATATTTTGTAAGTTTTTTAACTCTTTCTTTGAATTTTCTCATTTCTAAGTCAACTCTCTTAGATACTTCATCTTCAACAAAATCATCAAATTCTCTATTTAATTCTTTAGAGTCTAAGTCTTCTTTTTTCATTAAGTATAATTCTGTAGCGCGACTTTTTCTAAATGCTTCTCCCATTACCTTTAATGCATTGTATAAAATGCCAATTGCAATTAGTAAAATTCCAATAATAATACCTAATAAAACTTTTTCAAATAATGTTAAGCCTCCTGGCTGAACTACAACCTGTTGAGTTGCTGTGGGTGCAGGTTGGTTTGCAACAGCTTCAGCTTTTTTATCATTATATTGTGCAAGATATGCTGTAAGATCTACAATTGCTTCATCGCCTAAATGCTCATAAGCCGGCATTGCCATTCCGTTATATTCTTTAAAAATTTGATTTGCGTGCTTGTCACCGGATGCTCTTAATTTATTATTGTTTTTAATCCATGCCTTTGTCCAATCTTCTCCTTGATTTTTTACAACATTTTTTAGAGCTGGCCCAACTACCTTCTTTTCCATATTGTGACATGACGCACAATTGTTTTTAAATAGTTGTTTACCTTTGTCATAGTCTTGAGCCATGACTTGCGTCGATAATAGTAATATAAATAGTATCTTTTTCATTTCCCGTTTTTAATTAGATTAGTAATATTTATCTTATTAAAAACTGGTAAAATGTTTAAAGTTTAGATACTTTGTTTAAACATTTTATGGGTGTTCAATATTTTAATTAAACAATGGTTCTATTTTTAAACACTTGTTTAAGCTGCGATACCTTTACCTAAAACAAGAGGTGCATCTTCTCTGCAAATATTAATTTTAAAGTGACTGTCAAATTCTCTAATAATTAATTTTTTATTTGTATAAGTCTTGTAGTTTTTCCAAACATAAGCTTCTATTTTGCTATAAAGTTCTGGGTTTTCTTTTTTTACGTCCATTTTTAAGAGATATTTTTATTATAATATATCTTCTAAACTCTTAATAATTATCCTTTATTTTTTTAGCTCCAAATAACATTGCTATAAGAGTAAATGTAAAAATACCTCCATCAACTGGAACACAAGGCGGTGGCCAACATGGTGGACCTGGTGGAGGAGACGGCGGACCTCCTGGTTCTGGCCCATGAGGACCTAAAGGCGCCATTACATTTATTGATACTAATAAAAATAAAACCGTTAATATTCTTTTCATAGATAAATTTTACTATTTCTCCAATGACGAAAAGAATTTTCTATCTCTTCATCAACTTTTGTTTCTATAGTATTTATCACTTTTTCTTGTTTAGGCCTTAGTGCATTCATAACCCTCTTAAGTTTTTGATATTGTAGGCTTGAAATTTCAAAATCTTTCTTTGCCTTTTCAAGAGTCGAATCAACTCGATCCCAATCTTCTAACTCAACCCACAACATACATTTTTCACCAACCTTATTAAAATTAGCTTCACTACCTATTTGAGTCAATGAGCAACCTTTATCTATTTTTGTCTTGTATTTTGGCTGTGAGCCGCTTCTCATACCTCGTAAGGTACCGAAGCCTGTTCGTTGTGATAGTTTATTAATCTTAGCTGCATCCTCTTGAGGCATGATTTGGATAGTGTTACCTGTTTTGTGATAGACAATATCAACACAACCATATCGCTCTACATCCGAGCAATCAACACAAACTTTATAGCCAAGATCTACTCTACCTTGTGGTATTTCTTTTTTACAGCTATTACAGTTCATATTAAAATTTAATTACTATACCTATTGTAACCATTCCTAAACCTATTCCTTGTAAAACTTGATTTGGGCCAATTCCAATTCCAGGACCTTCAAATTTATGAGAACTATTCATTTCTCTTTGATGTAAAACAAGACCTGTTGCAAACATTCCTATACCTGCGCCGACTAAACATAATTTAGTTTGAATTAATTCTTTGTCTTTAGTTACCATTCCATTTTTACCAAACACTACTTTACTAAAAGGATTATCTTTAGGAGGATTGTTAGTTGCAAATGTAGATAATGATAATAAGACGGCTATTGATAATGTGATTATTTTTTTCATATTTAAGTTTTAATTTATAATACTAATATAACTATTTCCGGTGACCCGTGAAAATTTTAAGGCAACTTTTTTCATAAAGTTATTAACAATTCCATTTTTTAAATTCTTTTTTACTAGTATGTTCACATAAATGATCTTCAACTTCTAATAATCTTGCAGCCATAAATGTCATATCATTTATAATTTGTAAAACTTCTTTAACAGAATTTAATTTAGTGTTCATTAATTTATCTGCAATTGCTTTAACTCCTCCATTCATATGTTCAACATGGATTATTCTGTCAATTTTAAAATTATTTTTTAATTTATAATTAAGTCTATAAATTTCAGAGGTTGTCATATATTCTTTATACTCACAACCTATTTCTTTTAATTTTTCTTGTAGCCTTTTCGTTAAAAGTACTTTATAATTTTTATGGATTCTTCGAACGGCCCTACTTACAGAATCTCTTGCTGTAACAATGTGATAATTTTCAACATCTTGTAAAGCAATTAAAGAACCATATAAGGAAATAGCCCTTGTATTTGTTTTAAATTCTTCTAATTGTTTTTTCATATCTTAAGAATTAATTATAGTACTAATATAAACAAAAAAAGCGACCCGTGAAAATCCTGAGTCGCTTTTTTTAAAAGTTATTAACAATTTTATAAGTTTTGATATGCTTTGTCCTTTTCATGCAGTTTATCATTTTCTGTATTTAATTTATGCTCAATTCTATGGTGAACATATAAATAACCTGATAAAAATCCTAAAAAAAATGATAAAAGCATTAAAATTTCTATTGTGTATCTTAATTCAGTAGTGAGCTCCATCATGTTTAAAATTTCCATTTTTTTTTAATTTTCAAGAGTTATATATCATTACTTCTTTTTGTTTTTCTTTTTTCTTATCTTACCTTTCCTTTTATTTCTTATTGCAATTTTTCTAAGCACTTTAAATTTTCCATGCTTATACAATTCAGTAATGGTAGGTGATGCCCACAATAAACCTATTGCAATTATAAATATCCAATCTAATATTCTCATAATTTTAAAATTGTTGAGGTGCCCTAACACTTGACCGGCAGTCATTGTGAACGAGAAAGGATTCGAACCTTTGACCGATAGCTTAGAAGGCTATTGCTCTATCCAACTGAGCTACTCGTCCGTGAGTATAGGGCACCTCGGGGTTTTTGCTTCCTTGGTCTTTATTATATGATAAAAGAGAAGTTTGTTTAAATTTTAGTACCCAGGGCGGGACTTGAACCCGCACGAACAAATGTCCACAAGATTTTAAGTCTTGCGTGTCTACCAATTCCACCACCTAGGCATTTATAATTATATCTATAAATTCCAAAATGTTTTTCTTTTTTTAGAAAACTTTTTCTTAATTTTTAAGATTATTTCTGCTAACCAGCGTTTCATCCTTTGTAACTACTTTTAAGTGAGACTGTATGATTAAATGAAAGTTCCTCAGATCTTTCTCTAATATAATAACCATTTCTCATAAACTGTACAGGATAACCATTTGTTAATTTAACGAATGGCTCACCATACGCAAGTGTTGACATTTTCTTATAGCCATCAAAATTATGTATTAATATTTCCTCACACTCGTTCATGTTTACCCAATGAATTGTACCTTTTACTTTTCGGTCTAGTTCCATGCCTGAAAAACTCTTTGGATCATATTCAGCAATTACCTCAACCACATTTCCATCTTTATCTTTTACACAATCTACTGCTTTTACTACGAAGAGTCCTTTCAATCTAACTTCTCCTCCAATCTTAAGTCTATGGTATTTTCGGTTGGCTTCTTCTCTAAAATCAGCACGTTCAATCCAAAATTCATTAGTATAATTAAGTAGTCTACTACCATCATCTGAATTACCCGGATTATTTTCTATAATTACCTTACCAAATTCATGTAAGTTTTTTATTGTTAATTTAAGTGGATCTAGGACAACCATTTGTCTCATTGATTTTTCATTCAGTTCTTCTCTTAAACATTCCTCAAGTAAATGTCTTTCAATTTCTGATTCACGCTTAGTTATACCAACTTTAGCACAAAAATTCTTAATCGAATCTGGCGTAAAGCCTCTTCGTCTTAAGCCACTTAATGTTGGCATTCTTGGATCATCCCAGCCATCAACAACTCCTTCATCTACTAATTCTTTTAAATGTCTCTTACTCAGTTTAACACCTTCAACATTAAGTCTTGAAAATTCTATTTGTCTTGGATGAGGTTGCTCTAATTCTAATGCATTTAATAACCACTCATAAAAAGGTCTATGTTCCTTAAATTCTAATGTACAGAGTGAATGGCTTATTTTTTCATACCAATCTGAAAGAGGATGTGCAAAATCATACATTGGATAGGCTTTCCAGGTGTTTCCAGTATTATGATGAGTTGCATCTATTCTTCTATAAATAACTGGATCTCTCATTAAGATATTTTGGTGTTGCATATCTATTTTAGCACGTAATACACTATCACCTTCACCTTTACACATTTTATTAAAGAGGTCTAAATTCTCTTGAATAGATCTTGTTCTATATGGACTATCTTTGCCTCCATTCTCCAAGTCACCTTTCATCTCTCTAATCTCTTCAGATGTAGAATCATCCATATAGGCTTTATCAGCCATAATTAAATTTTCAGCACATTCATTTAGGAATGTAAAATAGTCTGACGTGTAAAGCGGCTCACCATAGTCGAACCCTAGCCACTTAATGTCTGCTTCTATTGAATCTGTAAATATTGAATCTTCTGCTAATGGATTTGTATCGTCAAATCTTAGGTTGCAACCTACCTTGTATTTTTCTGCAAGACCAAAATTTAAGCAGATAGCTTTGGCGTGACCTAAGTGTAGGTAGCCATTTGGTTCTGGTGGAAAACGAAATTGAAGATTTTCTTTAGGACCGTCTTCAATTATTTCTTCTATAAAATTCATCCTTTTCTTTTTGGAGTTCTTTTCTTACCTTTTTTACCTCTATGTGTTTTTTTACTATTAGTTAAATCTTTATGATAAAGTCTTGTTAATTTCTTTTCGAATTCAGCATCAATGTCATCTCCTTTTTCAAAATGAACTACTTCTTTCTTTTCATTATAATAAGAAACTATTGAACTCCCTAATAAAGAATTAATAGAATAAAATTTAGTTTGTTTTTTCCAGTCTTTCATTAGTTTAATTTACATAATATTCGATCCTTACCTATACAAGGATAGTGCCACATTCTTTCTTTACTTCCATAATTTTTCTTCATAGATATCGTATAAGTAGGTTTGCTATAGTTATATGTATCATGTCCTGTTTTTTCATAAGTTAGTTTTGTTACTAAACCTATCATAACGTCTCCGTCAAAAAATTTAAACTCTAATTTATCGTTTAAATTATATTTATGCTTTTTCTTTTTCAATCCTTTATTCTAATTATAATATCATGCGGAGCTGTTTCATCTCCTCCAAAATAAGGGTATAATAAATATTTTTTATATTCAATAAAACAAGGTCTTTCCATTGTGACACATGTTCCATCTACACATAATTCATATTCATTATCTATTATATTCATTGTCATATAAATTGTTTCACCTATTGGTACACAACTTATTTTTTTATAACCGAATTCACCAAACATTCTACGATATGCAAATATTTCTAAACAATTTAATGCTGGGCTCCATCTCCAGCCAAATCTAATTGAACTCGTACTATGGTGATCTCCACAATCACTAACTCCCCATAGTTTATTAATATCCCATTGATTGTTAGGGTCTACTGTTTCATAAACAGCTGAACTGTCAAAAATAACTTGTAAATTGAATGTAGTATCATATGTAGTTTGGCGTGAATGAGTAGAGCGATGTTTGCCTTCTTTGATTTTAAAAACTCTAAATCCGCTATCATCTATTTTCTTACATGAAAATAAAATTAGTAATAATGAAAATACTAAAAATAACTGTTTCACTTTTTATCTTTTAATAAGTCTTCTCTACCTAATTGCTTATATACTTCGAGTCTAGTCTTTTCCATTTTTTCAGCATATTTAGGATCGTCATTGCGATTAAATACTATTTGCTGTGTTAATGAACCGCTAATTTTTTTAAGATCTTTCTTTCTTGTTTTAATTAACCAAGCTGCGAGTTTTTTAATACTTAAATCTTTAAAACGTCCTTCAGCATCTGGCGCATCACTATGATGAAAATCCGGAGCACCTTTAGGTTTTTTCTCAACTATAAATTCTTCAAATAATCTTAAATATTTCATAACATTGTTCTTTTTAGTCTATTGATCTGAATGTCTAGTTCTAACATTTCTTGCTTTGCTGCAAGTTTTTGTAAAGTTAAAACTAAAAGTTCCTGCTTCTCTCCATCTTTTTCTGTTCTAGCCTTCTTTTTAACTTCGTCTATCTTATCGTCAGTTTCTTTCCACTTCTGTTTAAGCTCTCTAATTTTAAAATTAAATTCAGATTTTTTATTTTCTAATATTTTAAAACTTTTAAGATGTTTCAATTTAAAATCTTATTTTAATTTTTAATGGAGTTGTACCTTTAATGAGTCTATGGTACTCTCCTTTTTTTATTTTAATTATATTATTTATCTCTAATTTTTTAGGTATTTCGTTATCAAATTGAAATTTCCAATCGTTTTCGTTTAAAACAGTTATTTCTCTATCTTCAGGGTCTCTGTGCCATTTATATAAATGATCATCTGCTGTTGAATCAAAATTTCTAATAACTGTATTTTTATCTACGAATTCTTCTGTAAAAGGCCTGCGCTGATCTTCCATCTGTCTAACAACATCTTCGTTAGTCATTTCATTACAATTACAAGATTTACATTTACAAGGCTTCTTTACCATGTTTATAATTAGTTTACCAATCGGTACTATTTAAAATAGGCTCTATTTCTTCTTTAGATAATGGACCTTGAGCAGGCGTTAAATCTCCATTAGTAATAAAGGAAGGTTCAATAGAATATGAAATAACACCTTGTGTGTTATTATTATTTCTTTGCATACTTTGTGCAGAAGTTTGATTTACTTGACTGAAAATAATTTTATCAGTATCTGCTAGATTTATAATTAAGTATTGTCTCATCTTATTTTATATTTTATTTGTTAAAATTGTTTTATTGCATTAGCACTTAAATATCCTATTGCATTGTAATTACTATTTGGAGCACTTTTTTCTATGTTACTATTTGAGCCCATATTAGCTGTAATACCATTTCCAAAAGTTGCAGGTCCATTTACTATAAAGTCCTCTCCCATGTTTGTGGAAGTTCCTTTAACTTTACTTATCTCATCATATACTTCCCATTCTGTCCCGTTAAATTTAGAACTCTCTCCTAATTTTACCCAAGTTGTTAAATTATTAACCATTGAATGATTAGATAAATTAGTAGGTACTCCAAAATTATAAATTTCATTAACCTGTTCTCCTGTTAGATTAGTATTCCAAATAGAAACATTTGACATCTTAGCATCTGCTTTCGCGTAAGTGTTGCCGGCAATATGTAAATTAGAAAGCGGATCTGTTGTTCTAGTTGCACTTAAAGATGGATCTACATTAGTTTGATTATCAATTACACCATCTAAATATGCTTTAAACGCGTTCTCACCTAAAGTACCATCATATGTAAAACAAATATGGTGCCATTCTCCATCAAAACAGTCTGTTTTTATTCCCCAATAACCACTACTAGTGTTTGGTGAATTTGTAGTTATCATAGGATTCTCATTTTCATCCCAGACCCAAAGAGTAAGTTTACCATTTGCATAACTATTTCTTTTTACAACAGCCCAGTTTTTCATATTTTCACTATTGTTAGTTCTCCACTTAGCTAAATATTCTCTTAAATCTTCTGTTTGAGTACTGTTCATCCAAAAAGAAATTGTAAATGCACCTGTTGTTTCTAAACTAGTAATTTGTTCCATAGATATAAATGAATTGCTACTTGCATCAAAATCTAAAGCATATTTTGTAAAAGGTTCTGTACTGTTAAGATTAGAATCTTTAAATTGACTTGGTGAAACAATAGGATTTTGAGTCTGTTGGACATTAAAAAATCTAGATCTACTACTTTTCATTATTCCTATTGTTGGATCAACATCATTAGTTATTGTCATTTGACCATATGTTTCATTTTCAGTGTTATAAATTGATGGGTCAAATACTGCAGTTTCAGTTCCTAATTTGTAATGAAATAAAGGAGCTGTTGCATATTCAGTGTGTTTAGTTCTAGGATTTCCATTATTATAAATATCTGCAATATTCGCAGACTGATCTCCTTCCCAGATGGTAAAATTAGAAAGTTGACTTTTAAAACCTGCGCCATATTCAGTTAATGATTTTCCTATTAAAGTTCTAGTACCTGGTAAATAGTAATAGCCACCAGTAGAAATAGAAGAAGAAGAGTGATATGATGTTCCGGAAAGGTATGAATCTGTATTATCTCCATCCCAATAAATATCGCAATTTTCCGCATTATCTTTATCATACACTACTACAATATTATGCCATTTACCATCGTTAAAGTCTCCTATATTATTATTAGTACTATATCTTGAAGGTAATATAACTTTATACACATTAAAGTGACCTGTACTAAACCTTATTGCATTGTAGTAATTTGGCCATCCTGAATGTGAAAATGAAGCTCTAACGCCAGTATATCCTGCATTATGCCACGCCTCAAATGGTCTTGCTCCTATATGAAATAAAGATCCAACTCCTTGTAAATCAGATCCGGTGATTACTTGTTCATCTAACTTAAGCCAAATAGAAGCTGTAATTGTTTTATTAGTTAAATAATTTTCAATTGCAGTAGATTCATTTGAATATTCACCTGATAACCAGCTACTATTTCTAAAATTAAGTCTTTTTGTAGAAATTGCTTGGTTATTTACTAAATATTCACTACCATTAAATGCAGATGCATCTCCTAATGGATAATATGCAAATGGTTTTTTAGCAAGAGTCATTGGACTACCTGCTCCTAAAGAAGTAGATCCTCCTAAATTTGTAATATCATCTTGTTGTAATTCATAATCAAAAAAAGCAACTTGATCTATCCACCCTGTAGTACCTGTCCATGTTCCTCCACTATTATCTCTACCTATTGAAAAATTATTACCAAGATCCGAAGGCATTTCAGTTGCTGTTGCAGTATCATTTGCAATAGAAGTCCCATCAACATATATATGTCTAACACCTTCATTAAATGTTAGTACGAAATGATGCCAGTCTTCATCTGCTGTAAGAGTTGCAGGTAAATAATTATTAGAACCATTATTTGTTCTATAAATAATTTCACCATTTTGCCATCCAAAACTTACACCATGTGAATATGGTATTGTTAAATCTCCTAAAACTAAATTAGAAGATAATCCATTTAATTTACCCCAAAATGAAATTGAAAATTCTTTAGCTGAGTTTAATCTAGAAACATTAACTATAATCTCACTTTGATAATCAAATTCCATTGAATAGTTTGAAGTCTTTGAGTTATTTCCTTTGTTAGGAATTCTCCAACCGTTGTTATAATACTTTATTGCCATTTTTTTATTTTATTTTAGTCTTCAAATCTATACCAAGCAACTGGTGACGTAGATTCGTTTTGTAATTTGTTTAAATTTGCTGACTTGTTAATTAAGCCCTTGTTGTAAATTTCTTCTATTGATTCTTCTGTAATTGCAGTTTCCCATATTGCTACTTCATCCATATCTCCTTCAAAAGAAAATTGACTAGTATGATAACCTTTACCTATTAAAGTACCTTGTGTTTCTACCCCACTATTTGGATTACCTGCCGGCCACAAATTACCAGTGGACCCTTCCACTGTTGAAAGAAGTGTAGAAGATTTCTCCTCTCCGTCAATGTACAGTGATAATTTAACTCCGTTAAATCTTAAAACAACGTGATGCCATTCTCCATCGTTTATTCTATTAGTTACACCAGTTGTGGCTAAAGCAACACCGTTATATGTATCTGATGTAGATTCTACTCTACATAAGGCACGAGTAGCTCCTCCATTCCAATCAATTGCAAAAGGTGATCTACTCCACACTGGATCTACTCTTTCTATTAATATTCTAGGCCATGATGTACTTGTAGAACGAGCCCATAAGGATACTGTAACATGATTTGGTAGGCCGTTATATCCTGTGGATACGTGTTCAGTATTAGAACCTCCTTCAAATGAAATATAATTTTTATTAAAAAATGGAAGATCAGACTTTTCTGCAAAGTAAAGTACAATTTCTTTTGTTTCATATCCACTTGGTAGATTAAATGTAACAGTACTATTATATGTACTATCATCGTATGTAAAAGTTGAGTCTATTTTTTCACCATCGACTAATATTATAGCAAAGGTAAGTTCCGTATCTATTAAATAATCTATAGTATCTTCAGCATTCCCTGATAAATTAGTAATAATATGCTTAGTATAACCTGTACCTGATAGATCTCCATCATCATCTTGCATTGCTGTAGAAAAAGAGTCAGCTAATATTAAAAAATCTTGATTAAAAGAGTCATCGGTTGGATTATCATCAACTGATAAATTTCCTGTTCTTGTAATTATTCTAACCTTTTGTTGACTTTCTGAAGTTACGAAAAAAGCTGCAGTAGGTTGACCAAATTCAATATGTTTTACCCATGGAATAGTACAACCATCTTCTTGTTCTGCTATTTCAGAATATAGTTGCCAACTAGCTATTTCCTCATAGTAAAAATATACAGTTATTGAACCACTAGTTTTTAAATAAAAACCTGTATCGTTTATATCTTTTAATATTCCTTGTGTATTAATATCGGTAGGTATATTATTTCCAACTACACTATCTCCTACTGAAAATAAATTTACCCCTGTTCCTAAATTTTGTGCCATTTTTTTTAATTTTTATGTATATATCTTTTTACCATGGATTGTCAGATTTAAGTCCTAATTGTTTACCAAATAAGGTTGGTCCATAGCATGCCCAAAAACCTGCTTTTTCCGGATTCATCTTTTCCATTTTATCACAACCATGTCTTGCCCAAAAACTGGCTGCTCTACCTGGATCGTCATTTTTAACAGCAAGGCTAGGGTCTCCCCATTCTATTTTCTTAGCAACTATCTTACCAGTTTCTTTATCCACCCTGCCACTATTTCTATAAACAATAAACTTTTTATTGCCACCTCTTTCTGGACTGTCAAGTTTTACATCTTTTGTTCTACCTGATTTTCTATCTTTGTAAATTGCTTTCTTACCAACTTCTAGATTTTTGGCCATCCAACCACTTGGGCCTTTTAGAATTACGTTACCTTTATCCCAATATTGTTTAACTTCTTCAAACAATTCACAATAAGCATCGCTGCCTAATCTAAAGAACGAATTAGTCAGGTCTAGACCTTCTTCTACGTGCATTTTAAGTGCCTCTGAGACATTATTATAATCTTTAAATGATTTTACGAATTTCATAATTTTTATTTACTTAATGTTTATATTACAGCTCTACCTTCCATATCTTCCCAGTCTCTATTAATTCTAATATTATTGTTTTTAATGTCGGTTGCAAATAACATTGTAGGGTTTACATTTAAACTACCTGCAACTTCTATCAATGCTCTAACATCTTTTGGAAAACAATGTCCTCCATATCCAAAATCTCCATCAGGTCCGGGAACAGCCCAATGAGAATCTCCTAATCTTTTATCATATCTTGCATATTCAACTACTTTATCATAATCAATTTCTAAGCCTTTACAAATTTGATACATTTCATTTGCAAAAGAAACTTTAGTTGCCAAAAAACAATTAGTTACATATTTAACCATTTCCGCATAAGTAGAATCTGTTTTTACAATGATTGCATTTGGAAAAGGCTTTGCAAAAAGAGGTTTAAGTTCTGTTGTAGCTTCTCTAACTCCACCTAAAATAATTCTTGTTTGATTTTCAAAATCTTGTACAGCATTTGCTTCTGTTAAAAATTCAGGATTGAAAGTGACTGTTAGGTTTTTCATTTTTTCATTCCATTTTCTTGTAGTACCTGGAGCAACTGTAGATTTTACAATGGCTATTCTAGTCTTTGCAAATTCGTCTAATTCAACTAACACATCTTCAACTATTCCAACATGACATGTTCCGTCTTTAGCCATTGGAGTTGGTAAACATACAAAAACTATTTCACAACTCATTACTTCTTCTTTAGTAGAATTACTTTTAGAAGAGTCTAAGTCAAATGTTAAGACATCGTAATATTTTTTAAATTTTTGGTAAACTGCATTACCAACAAAACCTTGACCTATGATACCTATATTCATTTTATTTGATTATTTTTTACTAAGTCTATCCAATCATCTATTTTCCACTTAGGTTTCCAATTTAGTTTTTCTTCTGTGTCTGTTTCTACACTTGCACTAAAAACTCTTTCTCCTTTTCTTTCCGGTATTAATTTCCAGTCTCCAAACTTTTTAGCTAAATCTATAATATTTAAACTAATACCGCTTCTTAAATGCCACTCATAATTTTCATCTTTATTTGCAGCTAATAAAATACCATCAACAATATCTTCAATGTGTGTAAAATCTCTACTTTGAGTTCCTGGAGATACTACTGTACATTTTTCACCATTTTTCCATTGTCTTTCAAATATACCAACTACGGTTGCATAATCACCTTCCATTATTTGACCTGGGCCATAAACATTAAAAAAATAACATATTTCATATTTTAAATTAAACCACTCTCCGTAGTTTTTAATTAGTTCTACCATCTTAGACTTCATCCAAGAATATGGTGAAAGATTTTCATCTTTACCATCATTACCAAATTTAGAAGATGAAGCTGAATAAATTAATTTAGCAGCCCATTTTCTACATAATTGTAAAATAATAGGAGTGCCTGATAAAATAGATTTAAAGACAAGATCAATGTCTTTAAAAGATTGAACTATTCTACTGTATTCTCCAAAATGAAAGACTGTGTCAAAATATTCTTCTTCTCTTAAATCTTTAAAAATAGTATCTGCATTCCAAGTATTACCTTTAATATAAGTAACTCCTTCAAGATGATTTTCTATAGACCCTGTAAAATAATTATCTAATGAAGTTATATTAGCATCTGGGTGTTTTTTTAATAAGTTTTTTATTAAATTACTACCTACAAAACCTGCGCCACCTGTAACTAATATATTTTTCATAATTTATAGTTTCTTATCGTGGCCGCCATCTCTAACTTTCTTAGCTATATCTGAGTCAGCTCCGCCCCATGTACCATCTTGTTTTGTCAAGAATGAATTGACTCTTGCATAACCCCATTGAGCTTGAGTTGCTCCTGGTCTGTGACCACTTTTCCAAGCAGCTAAGCCTCTTTTCATAATAATTCTAAGTAAGCCAACAGGAACTCCTGATTCTTTTGCTTTATTCTTAATACCTGTTTCCATGCCATCATCGCTTAATGGACTTTGATCGTTAGTTTGCTTTTTCTTTTCAAGAATAAAACTATCTAATGTTTGTAATTTTTTCATATCGTTTTTATTTGATTCCATGAACGTATCTTTATCATCCCAATGTGATAAAGGGCGCGATTGAACGTGTGCTGTTTTAATTGAGTTATTTTGTTTCCATGTTGGGTTGTAGTATGCTATAGATATTGTGTCTTCAGATTCACTTAAAGCCGCTCCATGTAAAACTGTTTTCTCAGGATTGTCAGGTGGAAACTGGTGTCTTCCAAGTCTATATTGGTCTTCAATTTTAGAGGATGCAGCCCATTTTTCTAATCTAGGAAGGTCTTCCCATTCAACTTGTGTAGAACCACTTAAATAATCTTTATCTTGTCTAAGGACCTCATCAAAATTTTGTTGAAGCTTTATCATTATTTTTTCTTGTTTAGAAAGTTCATATCCAGGTCTCATAGGTTCTCCACCAACACCTGGTATATTCCTGCTTAAAAACTTCTTTCCATAATTACCTGTAATTTTACCTTTTCTTTCCATTAAACTTTCTTTATTAACTGATTCTGCCATTGCCTCAATATCCCACTGAATTCTTTGTAGTGGATCATCTCCTCTATTGTTTCTTTTTACCCAGTCAATAAGTCCTGGTTCGTTGTTTGCATTTTGTGCCATATCAGCAGCATGCTTCCAGCCATCGTTTGATGCAACATCTTCAATCCACTGATCATATTTTCTTTGATTCCATTTTACTTTAGGCCTTGCTGATTTATGTGGGCCATCTCCTAATGTAGAAGTAGCAGCTGCGTAAGAACCTGGAAGGAATACGCCAACTTCTTTACCATTGCCATATTTAATAGTTTTTCTATATCTTCTTAATTCATACTCAGCATCTTCAATCTTTTCTCTACTTGTCATTCCACCTAGTCTATAACCATATGCTAGTTTCATTTTTTCAAGTTCATCAGCATCTGTTTGAAAATGCATGTCTTTAACTTCAATGTCAGTATAATCTCTGCTTCTGCCATATCTACGATCTAGCATTTTATCATAATCTTCATTTAATGATTCATGCATTTCCATTCCCATGTCAATCCATACTCTAAGAATATCTGCATAATCCTTTGGGCTTAAGCCATTCTTTTCTCCATAAGTAGTTTTACTTGTGAGGTCATGCATTTCCTTTGCTACATTATCAATATTACCTTCTTTAAATGTAACAGTTGCTCTTTCTTTTCCAGCATCTAAAAGTCTAAAAGTTTCTCCTCTATCATCATATGGATCAGTACTCCAACCTGCTGAATTATTAACACTAATATCAAAACTTGCTTGACCTGAACTCATATAAACTGTCCAATCCTTTCCTGTTTGATATGTTTTACCTTTTTTACGTGCTATCTTAGCTTCATT
>VMHT01018636.1_pt1 | contig 28514 bp, 21 predicted proteins | sample 4693611 | NCBI WGS metagenome assembly VMHT01 (sample SAMN12280063, study PRJNA550983) | marine metagenome | isolation source: seawater sampled from same location over 5 years 0.02-0.2 micron viral filtrate | place: USA: collected off the coast of southern California halfway between the port... ... | reverse complement strand
CTGATTTTAAGTGACGGCAACGTGTACCGGCGCCGGCGGGCCATAAGTGCGATGGCTCGCCCAGGGGGTGCCTGGAATGCCACCTGCTATTGCAGTCTTGATCGGCTGGGATTCTGCCCGCCTGTAGCTAATGCAAGCCGGAACTAGCGAAGTGTTAATGATGGTTTGCCACATCAGCAGGTTTACGTACCTGCACAATATCAGTGCCGGATCAGGGGGTAAAATACATTATAACCCCCTCACACCACGCTTTCGGTGCTAGCCCAGTCTCTGATCACCCGCTGTAAATCACTGGCGGTGAAGGGCTTTGAGATATAGTCCGTCATGCCAGCGGCGACACAGGCTTCCCGGTCGCCTTTCATGGCGTTGGCAGTAAGGGCCACGATGGGGACGCCGGTGTAGCGTTCGCCCGCTTCGCCCGCCCGGATACGACGGGTGGCTTCAAAACCGTCCATTTCTGGCATATGGCAGTCCATCAGTATCAAATCAAACTGGATTTTCATCTGATTGAGCGCCTTAAGGGCGTCTTTGCCATTCGCGGCGGTCATGACCTTATGGCCGTTTAAATTTTCGCGGGCGATGAGCTGGTTTATTTCATTGTCTTCGACCAGCAAAATGCGGGCTTCGGGTAACTCATCACCGAACCGGCCTTCGGCTATCTGGTTGTCGGCGTTATGTTGCTGGAGGGCTTTGGCTAGCTGAATGGTAAAGCTGAAGGTGCTTCCCACTCCTTTTTCACTGTCTACCGCAATACTGCCACCACATAGCTGACATAGCTGGTGGGTAATCGCCAGGCCTAAGCCTGTGCCGCCAAAGCGTCGGGTGGTGGAGTCATCTTCCTGCGTGAATACTTCAAAAATATTACCTATATTCTCATCAGCAATACCGATACCGGTATCGCTTACCCGGCCGTACAATTGCCATTGGTGGCGTTGGTCCACCAGCTCGATAAATACTGATACCGCGCCGTCGGTGGTAAACTTGACGGCGTTGCTAAGCAGGTTACCCAGGATTTGACGTAATCTTACCGCATCCCCTGTTACATACTGGATATTTTTCAAATCCAGCTGAACATTCAGCTCCACGCCTTTATTCTGACAATTGGTATAATACTGCTCGAAGATGGTTTCCAGTAACAACGTAAGATTAAACGGCACATGTTCAATATTAAGCTGGCCAGCCTCAATTTTCGAAAAGTCGAGAATGTCATCTACGATATGTTGCAGATTGTGCATGCTTTGTAGCGCGAGCGTCAGATATCGCCGTTGTTTCTGATCCAACTTCGACGCATCCAGCAACTGTAAAGTACCGGAAATACCATGTAAGGGGGTGCGGACCTCATGGCTCATACTGGCCAGGAAGCTGGACTTCATCCGGGCCGACTCCTCAGCTTTATGTTTGGCGTCCTCCAGGTACTCCCGGGTTTTTTCCTGCTCTGTAACATCCTGAAAAAATACAACATAGTGAGTAACAATAGTGTCTAGCCTGACGGGGGTCATGACCAGCCGCCCATAGAAGGTCTGACCATTTTTCTTGTAGAGCAAAACCGTTTCATCTAATGGCTGCCCGGCTTTTACTTTTTCAAACATTCGATCTAACGTGGCCTGGTCGGTGCGCGGTCCGGTTAATAGCGTAGCTGGCTGCCCCAAGGCTTCGGCGGAACTGTAACCACTGAGTTTGCTAAAAAAGTCGTTCACATAAACGATAGGCATTTTAGCGCGGGTGGTATCGGCAATAGAGATAGATACCGTAGCGCTTTCCATTGCATGGGTCATCAATCGGTTTCGACTTTCCAAATCACGTTGCTGACTAACATCATTGCCTACCAGGATCGTCCCGATGACTTCTTTTTGCGCATTTAAAAAAGGCAAGAGCGCCCATTTTATCGTGATTTTTCGGGGGATGGAGGCATCCGTATAGATAGCATCTAAGGTGGTGGAGTTTTGTGACAAATAGGTGCTAATACGCTGTAACTCGGCGTCATCCAGCCCATAGTGTTCGGCCACCCGTTCGTAACGATGATTACAGATAACCAGGGTATTATTGGTATCCAGTACCACCAGCAACTCTTCCAGCGAGTCGATAACATTAGCAAACTGCCGATTGGACAAGGTAATCGTCATCAGATTGGCGGTAAGATTATCGAAGGCATAGCGTATGCGTAACAATTCCGCCGGCTCGTTTTCAGGAGATTGAGATCGGGTAGCCGACTTTTGTTGCATGCTGGCCAGGATAGATTCATACAGAGTATCGAGGGTCGTTGCAGTAAGGCTCGCAGCCTGATTAACGCCATACAGACTAACCAGCACGGTGGCAATGATGCTAAGCAATAACACAGGGATCAGCCATAATACAGAGCCATAAGCCTGGGTAATCGGCGATAAACTATATAAAGTCAGATTTTGCCACTGGCTCGAGTGCCGGGTCCAGTGCTGATATTCACTGTTAGTAAATGTACTGCCTACAGCAATAATATCCGGACAGGTACTGTACAGTACCCGTTGGTCTGGCCCGAGAATAAGCTGGGTCGCGTTATTCTCACGTTTATTGATGAGCTGACCAATGTCCTGGGCATAGAGCACCAGAGCGCCTTCAACCGAGGTGCCGATGCGTACAGGCACGGCCATCAGGATCCCATTTTGATAAACCTGCCAAAACCGGCTGCCAGCTTCCAGGGTGGGTGGCTGCCATAAGGTGTCCAAATCAGAGGGCACGGTGTTTTGCCAGCTTTTACTAATTATTGGCTCACCGGCAAAATCAAATAAAGCGAGACTGACATTAGTCGCCCGCGAAAGTCTCAGGGTCCGAAAAAACAGGGGAAGATAATTATCTCGTTGCTGCAAATCAATAAAGCTGTTCACCAGTAAATCATTGCCGGCAATACTTTCGAGCAAAACCAGGGTATCCCGGACGCTGAAATCGATATCGGTTCGCAGGTTCTCAATGTGCTGCTGTTGATTTTTGGACACCTGCTGCTGGGCAAAGTAAATTACCGCAAAGCAAATCAGCAGACTGATCGCAAAGAGTGCCGCCAATAGTTTGGGTAACAAAACCTTTTGTAACGAGCTGGCTAGCGAGGGTCTTGCAGACATCTTTACCTCATTATAGGAGTCAGACTTCCATTATCGTTAAACCGAGCCATGAAATAATCCTCAGCCCATAAGGCATCGTGCCGGGTACGGGTAAATGCCGGCTTATAAAGCTTCACGGCGCCCTGAATTTCAGGCAGGTTTTCCATAGCCTGGCGAATGTCTGCTACCTGGGTACTGTTGGCTTTTCGAACTGCCTGAGCCAGTAGCTGCACCAAGTCATAAGCGTGGGCCAGCCCTACCACGGCCGGAATGGCGCCAGGCGCGGTCTTTCCATAAGCCGACTGGTAGTCTTTATAGAGTCTAGCAGCTGCCGGGTTGTTCTGATAAAGAAAACTAAAGGTTTGAATAACCGTGATATCCAGCTGTTGTAAAATGTCGAAGCCAACCGATTTCACAAAATTACCGCTGGCAATACCCCAGTGCGCAATAATAGGAAAACGGGCGCCGAATTTTTTATGAATAGCGCGGGTTATCACCGCGCCTTCCGGAGCATTGGTGACCATGATTAGCGCATCAACTTCGGCGCTGTCGATGCTGGCGGCGGCCTCCTCGAAGCTCTTTTGCTGCCAGTTAATCCAGGTTACTTTTTCAATACTAATCTTGTGGCGTTGAGCGGCCCGGGTTATCGACTCGAGATTAGAACGGCCCCAGCCAGTACGTTCCAGCGTCAGCGCGACGCGTTTGAAACCTTGTGCTTTAGCATGTTTAATTAAAACCGTGGCGGCTTCGCTGTCGCGTATTGACACCCGAAACACATTGTTAGGCTCAAAGTTATTATCCACCACCGCAGTTCCGGCGGCCCAGGCGCCCAGGTACAATAGGTTATGCTGATGAATAGCGGGTAGCTCGGCAATAGCTACCGGGGTATGTATACCCCCCACCACAGCCAGCAGGTTATCCAGTTGAGCAAGACTACGAATATTGGCCACGCCCCGTGCCGGGTTGCCCCGATGGTCTTTGTGGACAACCTGTAACTGCCGCCCCAGCAGGCCACCTTCGCGATTGATTTGTGCTACAGCCAGTGCCACGCCTTGGGCGATAGCATCTCCTCCTTCTACTGCCACGATGCTGAAGTCCGCATCGATGGCAATAAGCAAGGGATCGCTATCCGATTTAGCAAGGACCGCTGTGCCGCTTAACCATAAAAATGATAGTAAAACAAAGCCTATACCACGCGCTCTCACAATCATCAGCAGTTCATTAAAAATAATTTATATACACAAATCGTAGAGCTTTTGCCTGGTTTAGCAATTAGACAAATGGCGGTTTTTTCATCTTTAAGTATGCCGGTTGCGCATTAGTTATACAGGCATAAATAGGAAAGGCCAGGGTTGGTAGCCGTGAAACAAACCGAACGAAAATACCATTCGTGGGGTATAAAGCGTATTTGTTATCATCCCCGCGCCGCGCCTTTGAAGAGGTACTGACAACAGCAGCAAATAAGGAGTCTTATTGACGTATGAATAAACAGCCACCTTCGGTGATTGATGTGGAAGCCTCTGGATTCGGTTCGTTTAGCTACCCGATTGAAGTGGGGGTTAAGCGTAGTGATGGCGCCCGCTTTTGCCGTCTGATCTACCCTCTGGAGGAGTGGTCACATTGGGACGCCCAGGCCGAGCAGTTGCATGGCATAAGTCAGCAGGATCTGTACGAACACGGCTATCCTGTACGCCAGGTTTGTAGCGAACTAAATGACTTTTTAGACGGACAAACGGTATTTACCGATGGCTGGGTGGTGGACTATCCGTGGTTGATAAAATTATTTGATGCGGCACGGCTCACCATGAACTTTAAAGTAACGGCCCTGGATTATTTGCTCAACGAAGAGCAAATGGAAAATTGGCACCTCACTAAACAATCGTTGCAGCACCGATTTACCGGCCGGCGGCACCGTGCCAGTGTGGATGCTGAATTAATTCAATTGACAATTTTACACACACAGGCGCAAAGTAAGTCCAGAAAAGCATCTGGATAGCACTATGCAAAAAACACAACAGCGGGTTGGAATTATCGGCGGCATGAGCTGGCAGTCTACAGCACTGTACTACTCCCTGTTGAATCAACAAATTCATGAGCGGCTGGGTGGTCTGCATAGTGCTGATATTATCGTGCACAGTCTTGATTTTCACCTGGTCAGCGAGCTTCAGCATAACCAGCAGTGGGAAGAACTGGGCCGCCTTATGACCGACAGTGCCCGGTTACTGGAGAAGGCCGGGGCCACCGCCATTGCCATAGCCACCAATACTATGCATAAAGTTGCGCCTGAGGTTGCCTCGGCGATATCGATCCCGGTATTAAACATCATTAGTGCCACAGCCGAGCGTTGTGGTGAGGATCAGCTTCAGCATGTAGGGTTACTGGGAACCCGGTTTACGATGCAGGATGCATTTTACCGCGAGGGCCTGGAGCAGCATGGTTTACAAGTGACCACGCCCGAACCGGCCGCTCAGCAGACTATTCACCAGATAATTTATCAGGAGTTATGTCAGGGGCGGGTAACGGATGCTGCGCAACAGCAGTTTTTGGCGACTATGAAGGACATGACCGGCCAGGGAGTGCAGGGATTTGTTTTAGGCTGTACTGAGATAGGTCTGTTGATCAACTCGCACATTACCCGGCATCCGCTTATTGATACCACCGAGGTTCATACCCGACGTATAGTCCGGCATTTACTGGGTGAGCACTAAAAGTAATATTGAACGCCCAGCAGCACACTATTGATATCCTGTTCGGCCACTTCGCGATACTCATACTCTACGGCCATATTAAACCGGTTATAGCGACCAAGTTGCCAGCCAAAACTGGCGGCCATACCGGCATTAGGTAGCTGGTATAACTCAGCCGGTAAGGTTAGCTGGCTGGTATTACTGGCCTGAAAAGCTGCGAATAAACGCTGGGAACGAAAATAGGGCAGGGCGCGGCTGGCACTGAAGGTCAGCGTATCAGGCAGCGCGTGGGTTTGTACAATTGCAGACCCCGACGGGTGAAGCTCAAAAGGTTTATCGTAATGGATGTCGAACGACCAGGCCGGGGCTGCCTGAGAGCGATTCATCCAAAACCCGTAATGAGAGAGAGTAAGAGCCGAGTTCGGGGCGGCTTCGGTTACCGGTGAAACCGTTTCCGTGGCCTGAGCTCTGGTACTGCATATCGCCAGTAATACACCGACAAAAAGTAACCCTTTCATTCGTTCAGCATCCATAGTTGAGTAAATACAAAGGTGCAGCTGTTCGCTTATTTTTATAATAAAAAGTGTATACGTTCTCTCACAGGTCGCGTGATTATTTTTTAACCCTTTAATTATCTTACAGTATGCTTACGCAGTAGGTTCGTCAATTGTTCTTTTTTTAGCCAGTTTAAATAAACAAAAACGGCGCTAAAAAGGCGGTTATACCTCGTTAGCGCTGCATCCGTGAGCAATAGGCTGGTAAGGCTTATCTCACATTTTACACAGAGGCTTTAAGCGCTTCGGCTTTGTCGGTACGTTCCCACGGAAAGCTTTCGCGACCAAAGTGGCCATAGGCGGCGGTAGCATGATAAATGGGACGTTCAAGATCCAGCATCTGAATCAGGCCATAAGGACGCAGGTCAAAGTGCTCTCGTACCAGCGCCACCAGGGTTTTCTCATCAACCGTGGCCGTCCCAAAGGTTTCTATACTGATAGAGGTAGGCTCGGCGACACCGATGGCATAAGAGATCTGGATTTCACAGCGACGAGCCAGGCCGGCTGCCACAATGTTTTTTGCCACATAGCGGCCTGCATAGGCGGCAGAGCGATCCACTTTAGAAGGATCTTTACCCGAAAACGCACCGCCGCCATGGCGCGCCATACCGCCATAAGTGTCGACAATAATTTTACGGCCGGTAAGACCACAATCGCCTACCGGCCCGCCGATGACAAAACGGCCGGTGGGGTTGATATGAAACTTGGTACTGTTGGTCAGCCATTGCTCCGGAAGCACCGGTTTTATGATCTCTTCCATCACCGCTTCGCGCACCTGCGCGGTACTGACACTGTCGCAATGCTGGGTAGACAGCACCACCGCATCCACGCCGACAGGTTTATCGTTTTCGTACACAAACGTCACCTGGCTTTTGGCATCCGGACGTAAAAAGTCCAGCTTGCCAGACTTGCGCACTTCGGCTTGTTTTTGAACCAGACGGTGGGCATAGGTAATGGGTGCTGGCATCAGCACCTCGGTTTCGTCGCTGGCATAGCCAAACATCAGGCCCTGGTCCCCGGCGCCCTGTTCTTCGGGACTGGTGCGATCTACCCCTTGGTTGATATCCGGGGACTGCTTGCCGATAGCATTGAGTACTGCGCACGAATCGGCATCAAAGCCCATATCTGAATGGGTATATCCGATTTCTTTAACGGTCTGTCGGGTCAGCTCTTCAATGTCGACCCAGGCTGAGGTAGTGATCTCACCGCCAACCAGTACCATACCGGTTTTAACATAGGTTTCGCATGCCACCCGAGCTTTCGGATCCTGTTCCAAAATAGCGTCCAGCACCGCATCAGAAATCTGGTCTGCGATCTTATCCGGATGACCTTCTGATACTGACTCGGATGTGAATAACTGCGTAGCCATAAATTCTCCGTTAGGTTTTGCCCTCATTAAAGGCGTAATTGTACTAGATATACCTCAAAACACCAGTCTTTACATCTGGACGTCTAAAAGTCCATTTGTTACGTTTGGTTGACAATGTTAGATTGACCACCATCTAAAAGGATAGCCAAATGGTGGCATTTTTTTACCCCGGCGTCTGCCATAACCGTAAAACCCATTGCAGTGGGGGGGCGCATAGGTAAGAATAGTTGCTATTTTCACGTACAACAGTCAAAACCCTGCGCTGAGCCAAATTATGATGCCGGCGTATCACTTTGTCTGTAGGAACAAATAACCAGGAGACAACATGCCCACTCGTCGTGAACTTGCCAATGCGGTCCGTGCCTTAAGCATGGATGCAGTTCAAAAAGCCAAATCGGGTCACCCGGGGGCGCCCATGGGAATGGCCGACATTGCTCAGGTACTATGGTGCGATTTTCTATCCCATAACCCGACTAACCCTGACTGGGCTAACCGCGACCGCTTTGTGCTATCTAATGGCCATGGTTCGATGTTGCTTTATTCACTGCTGCACCTTACCGGTTACGACCTGCCTATCGAAGAGCTCAAAAACTTTCGCCAGTTGCATTCAAAAACCCCGGGCCATCCAGAGTATGGCTATGCGCCGGGCGTAGAAACCACCACCGGTCCTCTGGGCCAGGGGCTCAGTAATGCCGTGGGTATGGCGCTGGCTGAAAAAGTCATGGCGGCGCAGTTCAACAAGCCTGAGCTGGATATTGTAGACCACCATACCTATGCTTTTTTGGGTGACGGCTGTCTGATGGAAGGCATCTCTCACGAAGTCTGTTCACTGGCGGGTACGCTGGGCCTGGGCAAACTGATTGCCTTTTACGACGACAATGGCATTTCTATTGATGGTGAAGTGGAAGGCTGGTTTACCGATGATACGGCGGCCCGCTTTAAAGCTTATGGCTGGCAGGTTATTGAACATGTCGATGGACATGATTCTGATCAGGTTCGCAAAGCCATTGAAGAAGCGCGTAGCAATACTACCGCACCGACCCTGATTATCTGCAAAACCATTATTGGCTTTGGTTCTCCTAATAAACAGGGGTCAGAGTCCTCACATGGTGCTGCGCTGGGCGAAGATGAAATTGAAGCCACCCGTGAAGAGCTGGGCTGGACCGCGGCGCCGTTTGAAATTCCGGCCGATGTGGCGGCAGAATGGAGCGCCAGAGAAAAAGGCCAGCATGCGCAAAAAACCTGGGAAGATAAATTTGCTCAGTACCAGGAAGCGTATCCTGAAGAAGCCGCTGAGTTTTCACGCCGCGTAAAAGGTGAGCTGCCAGACAACTTTGTGGAAAAAGCCGATGAATATATCGCCAAATTGCAGGCCAATCCGGAAACCCTGGCTACCCGCAAAGCCTCACAAAATACTCTGAATGCCTATGGCCCGTTATTGCCTGAAATGGTAGGTGGTTCAGCCGATTTGGCTGGCTCAAACCTGACCATATGGGAAGGCAGCAAAGGGGTCATCAATGATGATGCCAGCGGTAACTACGTATACTACGGTGTTCGCGAGTTCGGTATGTCGGGGATCATGAATGGTATGGTATTGCATGGTGGCCTGAAAGCCTACGGCGCCACCTTCCTGATGTTTATGGAGTATGCCCGTAATGCGGTACGCATGGCCGCACTGATGAAAGCCCCTTCTATTTTTGTGTATACCCATGACTCTATTGGTCTGGGTGAAGACGGTCCTACGCACCAACCGGTGGAACAGCTGGTAGCACTACGCTCAACCCCGAATCTGGATAACTGGCGTCCGTGTGACCAGGTTGAATCGGCAGTGGCCTGGAAGCAAGCAATTGTGCGTACTGACGGTCCTACCTCGCTGATTTTCACCCGTCAGGGTGTGGCGCAGCAGGAGCGTAGCAAAGAGCAGGTCGCGGCCATTGAAAAAGGCGGTTACATCTTAAAAGATTGTGACGGCACGCCGGATATTATTCTTATTGGTACCGGCTCTGAAGTACAGCTGGCCGTAGAAGCAGCCGAGCAGCTTGCCGGACAAGGTACTAAAGCGCGGGTTGTATCCATGCCAAGCACCGACGTGTTTGATCGTCAAAGCGCCGAATATCGCGAAAGTGTCCTGCCATTATCAGTAACCCGCCGGGTTGCGGTAGAAGCACTGTCCAAAGACAGCTGGTACAAATATGTTGGCTTTACCGGTGCGGTAGTGGGCATGGATACCTTTGGGGAGTCAGGTCCGGCCGGAGAGTTATTTAAGCATTTCAACATTACCACCGAGGCGGTTGTTGAGGCAGCAAAATCACTGCTGTAATTAATCATCACAGGCGGTAGATATGGTCAGAGTTGCCATTAACGGCTTTGGTCGGATTGGCCGCAATGTGCTTCGCGCCCTGTACGAAACAGGGCGCAATCAGCATATACGCGTTGTTGCCATTAACGAAATTGCCAAACCACAGGGCATTGCCCATTTATTAAAATACGATACCGCCCACGGGCGGTTTCCTTTTGCGGTAGACCTGAAAGATCATCATCTTGAAGTTGCCAACGACAACATCCGGCTGACGGCCGAAACCGATATCCCGGCACTGCCGTGGGCCGAGCTTGGGGTGGATATCGTGCTGGAATGCACCGGGGTGCATCAGGACCGGGCGGCAGGACAGGCTCACCTAGAGGCTGGCGCCGGCAAAGTGTTGTATTCTCAACCAGGCAGCCATGATTTGGATAATACGGTTATCTTTGGCTGTAATGAAGAAACCCTGGCTCCCGAACACCGGCTGGTGTCCAATGGTTCATGTACCACCAACTGTATTGTGCCGGTGATTCAGGTGTTAGACGCCGCCTTTGGAGTCCAAAGCGGCACCATCACCACCATCCATTCTTCGATGCACGACCAGATGGTTATTGATGCCTACCATGATGATTTACGTCGGACCCGGGCTGCCAGTCAGTCTATCATCCCCGTGGACACCCGCCTGGCCCGGGGGATTGAACGTATATTACCCAAGTTCGCCGGCAAATTTGAAGCGATTGCCGTGCGGGTTCCCACAATCAACGTCACGGCGATGGATTTGTCGGTAACCCTGGCGGAAAAAGTATGTATTGAAAAGGTCAACAGGGTACTGAAGCAGGCCCGGGAAGGGCGTTTGTCAGGCATTCTGGATTATACCGAAGAGCCGCTGGTATCTGTTGATTTTAACCATGATCCCCATTCCAGTATTGTTGATGGTACGCAGACCCGGGTCAGTCACAATCAGCTGGTAAAAACCTTAATATGGTGCGACAACGAATGGGGCTTTGCTAATCGTATGATAGACACGGCTCAGGCGATGTATCATGTCGGGCTGGCAGAATAAACAACAGGCTGCATAGCTGCCGGTGAGGCAGTGTAGTCATTTTAAATTTTTAGGAGACCTTATGACAATTCCAAGTATGCAGGACTTCTCGCTGGACGGCCAGCGGGTACTAATTCGTCAGGATCTGAATGTACCGGTGAAAAACGGCAAAGTTAGCTCCGATGCCCGTATCAAAGCATCGATGCCTACACTTAAGGCCGCTTTGGAACAAGGCGCAGCGGTAATGGTGATGTCGCATCTGGGGCGCCCGACAGAAGGTCAGCCTGAAGATGAGTATTCACTGCAGCCGGTGGCCGATTATCTGAATGAGGCATTGCCGGTAAAGGTACGTCTGGTCAAAGATTATCTTGATGGGGTGGACATCGAGCCGGGCGAACTGGTTATTCTGGAAAATGTCCGGTTTAATCCGGGCGAGAAAAAAGACGACGAAACCCTGGCAAAACAGTATGCCGCCTTGTGCGATATTTTTGTGATGGATGCCTTTGGTACCGCCCACCGAGCGCAGGCCTCTACCCATGGTGTGGCAAAGTTCGCCCCGAAAGCGTGTGCAGGCCCGTTGCTGGCTGCTGAGCTGGACGCGCTGGGCAAGGCACTGGATAACCCGGCCCGGCCTATGGTGGCCATTGTGGGCGGCTCAAAAGTATCGACTAAGCTAACGGTACTGAAATCATTGGCAGAAAAAGTCGACCAGCTGATTGTGGGTGGTGGCATTGCCAATACTTTCGTGGCGGCTCAGGGCCATGCGGTGGGTAACTCGCTGGTGGAGCTGGATTTGGTCGAAGATGCCAAGGCTCTTATCCACGAAGCCCAGGCCAATGGCGGCGAGATCCCGGTGCCTACCGATGTAGTGGTAGGCAAAGAGTTTTCAGAAACCACCGAAGCCACCTTGAAACCGGTGGATAAAATCGATGCAGACGACATGATTTTTGATATTGGTCCTGAGTCTACCGAAGCCTTAAAAGCGATTTTGAAAAATGCCGGGACGATTGTCTGGAATGGACCGGTAGGCGTGTTTGAATTTGACCAGTTTGGTGAAGGCACTAAAGGGATCGCCGAAGCGATTGCCCAAAGCGACGCATTCTCAATTGCCGGTGGGGGTGATACATTAGCAGCGGTAGATAAATATGGTATCGCCGATAAAGTATCGTATATTTCCACCGGAGGTGGCGCATTTCTTGAATTCCTGGAAGGCAAAACCTTACCGGCGGTTGCAGTACTGGAACAAAAAAACCAATAAGCCAGCTGCAATCTAATAAGTGGTAACCACAATTACCCGGACACCGGTGCACAGTGACGTGCGCCGGCTAATAATTATAAACCCTACACCTGCCGTAACGGCAGTAACAAAAAGGAGTGTTGCTCATGGCATCACCAGCTCAAAATGCGATGTTGGATAAAATTAAAACAGCTGATGGTTTTATTGCCGCACTGGATCAAAGTGGTGGCAGTACCCCAAAGGCACTGCGTTTGTATGGCGTGGAAGAGTCGCAATACAGCAACGATGATGAAATGTTCGCGCTGGTTCACGATATGCGCACACGCATCATCACCTGTGAGCCTTTTAATGGTAAGCGGGTATTAGGCGCGATTTTATTCGAAGATACCCTGGATCGCAGTATTGAGGGTAAACCCAGCGCCCGGTATTTATGGGAAGACAAGCAGGTGGTTCCATTTTTGAAAGTGGACAAAGGCCTGAATGAAGAGTCTGACGGGGTACAAACCATGAAGCCGATGCCCGGTCTGGACGCATTGCTGGAAAAAGCCAATCAGCAGCATGTATTCGGCACTAAAATGCGCTCGGTGGTCAAACTGGCGAACGAAGCGGGCGTTAAAGCGGTGGTGCAGCAACAGTTTGAAATTGGTCGTCAAATTCTGGCTGCCGGTCTGGTCCCTATTATCGAGCCTGAGGTTGATATTAACAGCACCGAAAAAGCCGAGGCTGAAGCTCTGCTTAAAACCGCCATTTTACATGAGCTGGATAACCTGGATAACGACCAGCAGGTAATGCTAAAGCTGACTCTTCCTGAACAGGATAACTTCTACGTGGAGCTGGTAAAGCACCCTAAAGTTTTAAAAGTAGTCGCCCTTTCAGGTGGCTATAGTCGCGAACAGGCAAACCAGAAATTGTCACGCAATACCGGTATGATCGCCAGTTTTTCCCGGGCGCTGACCGAAGGCATTAATGCGGCTCAAAGTCACCAGGATTTTGATACCGCAATGGATGATGCCATTGAGTCTATCTATCAGGCCTCCAAAGCCTAGTCCTCTTTTCAAGGCCGCTTGCAATAGCTCCCGCGGCCTTTCTATCTCCCGATTACCGCCCATTAGGTTTAGCAGTCTATACTCAGGTAAACATTCTTATGTGCCGGACTTGGCGGGAAAGTATACTATTGATATAACTTTAAAGAGCGTACCGCTCTGCACCTAACTTTTTTGCAAACTTTCCAGGTCGAATGTAGCCTGACTGTGGTGATAAGTGCATACAAAAGAAATACTTTTATTGCAAATTGCGATACTGGGAATCATTGCTGCTGTAGGCATGATGTTCACCTATGCCTTACCTGCGCCTTCCCATAAGCACAAGGCCAGCTCCGGGCTGTACGCACGTCTATTTTTATTTTTTGTATGGCTGAGCTACGGATTTTCTAATTGGCAGTACATCGACCCTGCATTGCTTTATGCATTAGGGCTGAATTTATGTGCCACTCTGGCTGCTTATATGGTGTATATGACCGTATTAAAGCGCTTCGGTCAGCCGCTTCCTACCGCCCACCGTTTATGTATTTTGCTACATCTGATGTCTCTGGAGGCATTAACGGTGGGGTTGCACCATATCGGCGGTAATATGTTTTTTTGCCAGATCTTGTTGCTGGTAAGTATTTTGATTCCGGTTGGCATGGCCGCCGTCAAAATGATGATGCTGATGGACCGAGGCAGTGTTGGCGACAAACTGCTGTTTTATATTTTAAGTGGCGCCGTGGTGATTCAGGTTTTAGGCGGTCCGCTCTACATGTTTACCCTGTCGACGGCGCCAGAGCAGCAAAGTTTTATCAGTTTTGGGCTGAATGTCATTGTGATGATTGTTTTTATGCTGGGCTTTGTGGTGTCGGTTATGCACTCCCTGGTTATCCGGCTACGCAAACAAATCTACCGCGATCCTCTGACCGCCTGCAAGAACCGCAACTATTTTTATGATGTAGCCCCGGCCTTGGTTAAACGGGCAGAATTGCAAGGCCAGCCGGTGTGCATGCTGGTCTGTGACATCGACCACTTCAAACAAATTAATGATGTTTTCGGCCATCTGGCCGGCGACAAAGCCCTGCGTCATTTTAGCCAGTTATTGCGAAGCCAGTTATTTCGGGGCGAGATCCTGATTCGAATGGGAGGCGAAGAATTTTTGATGTTATTGGTCAATTGCAGTCTTGAACAGGCCAGCGAGCGGGCACAGACAATGTGTCAGCATGTGGCTTCTCAGCCGCTGCAGTATAAAGAGGACACCATTAGCCTGACCGCGTCTTTTGGCTTGCTGGCCCTGCCAGCCAAAGCCGATGTCTTTGAAATTATCGGCGAGGCTGACCAGGCGTTGTACCAGGCTAAAAATCAGGGGCGAAACCAGGTGGTGACCTATGCGCCTGTGATTACTCAAACACCAGTTGCATGTCCATCGCCTTCCAGTAACGTTGTTCCTGTATCAGGTCAGCATGCAGAATTGGCCGGTGTTCCAGCCAGCCTTCAGGAAAAGTAAGCATCAGTTTGGTTTTTTTAGCCTGCGCAATAAATTCAGGCAAAAAGCCCTCCTGCCGTTTAATGTTCAGCAGTACGCCTAACCGCAGCAGGCCGATGAGCCGGCAGACACTGTTTTTGTCGTACATATAGAAGGCAGGGATTTCATTCAGCTTGATTTTCTTACGATGAAAACGTACCAGCGAGGCCAGTAAATCCTGTTGTTCCTGCGTAAAGCCCGGCATTTCCACATGGGCCAGAATATACGCTGAATGACGCTGTACAGCCCGGGAGTTAATCTGCAACCCCACCTCATGCAAAGTTGCCGCCCAGCCCAGCATATTCCGAAAATCATGGTTTTTCAGCTTCCAGGGCTTGGTACACTGGTCGTACAGATAGCGGCAGGTATTCAGGACCAGATTCGCCTGGGTGGTATCCACATCGTAGCGGGTGGCCAGGCTGGAGGCGGTACGGCTGCGAATATCCGCATCGTGCAACTCGTCTTCCATCTGGTATAGCACGCCTTCACGCAACGCCGCCGGAGAATACACCAGCCCGTCTATTTTCAGCGAACGGAAAATACCAATCAAAATAGCCAGTCCTCCGGCCACCACATGGCGCCGATCATCGCTGATTTCAGGCATCGATAATTTATCGATATGCCCGGCACTGATAAACTGCTTTTTTAAGCCCTTCAGGCATTTCAGAGTGATAGGCACCGCATGGCCATTACTGCGTTCACGCTGAGCCAGATTAAATAAGGTTTTAATGGTGCCCGAGGTGCCAAGACACTGGGCCCATCCCAACTTACGATAACGCTGTACGATGCCCTCAAGCTCCTGGCCTACCGTCGTAATCGCTTTATCGAAGGCTTTGCTGGTGAGCTCTCCGTTGGCAAAAAAACGTTCGGTATAACTGACACAGCCCATTTGCTGACTGCTGCAGACTAACGGGGTAAAACCATCCCCGATAATAAACTCAGTGGAGCCGCCACCAATATCTACTACCAGGCGGCGACCTTCGGTATGGTTGGTATGAGCCACCCCAGAATAAATCAACCGCGCTTCTTCATGGCCGGGAATCACTTCGATGGGGTAGGGCAATACCTCACGGGCCGCTTCGATAAAGGCCCCGGCATTTTTGGCCTTGCGCAGGGTATGGGTCGCCACAATTCGCACCGAATCAGGCGCGAAACCGGCCAGACTCTGCGCCACGATGCGCAAGGTGTCCAGCCCCCGCGCAATCGCTTCGTCGCTGAGCATGTTGTGCTCGTCCAGTCCCGCGGCCATGCGTACCTTTTGTTTTACCCGATGCAGGATCTGCACAGATCCCGAATTTATACGAGCTACCACCAGGTGAAAGCTGTTGGAGCCAATATCCAGGGCGGCCACTTTCGTGATCTCCCGGCGCGCTACACTGCCTAATGCGGATTCTTGTTGTGTCATCGGGATTATTCGTTCTCTAGCTGCTTCAGATAATCATAAATTTCAATCTGTGAGCGCAGTTTTTTACGGTTACCACGACGCACATATCGGTTGGTTTGATCTTTATCGATGATCCGGGCCTTGAGCGTATCGCAGAACTGCATCTCGGTCATCTCGACAATGCGCTGTTGCAAACGCTTGTCGTAAATAGGGCAGCCCACCTCAATGCGGTTATCCATATTACGGGTCATCCAGTCGGCCGATGAGATAAAGACTTTGCGATCGCCGCCTCCTTCAAAGATCATAACCCGGGGATGTTCTAAAAAGCGATCCACAATCGAGATAATCTCAATATTGTCGCTGATACCCGGTAACCCCGGCACTAAAGAACACATACCGCGCACAATTCCGCGAATTTTAATCCCGGCCTGACCGGCACGATACAGATCATCGATCAGCTCTTTGTCGACCAGGTTGTTAATCTTAAAGGTGATGCCGGCTTTATGGCCTTCTTTTAAATGCTGAATTTCTTTACGAATCAACGACTGAATCTTGGTTCTGGCATTTAAAGGGGAAATTTGCAGATGCTGAAATTTGTAACGGCGATAGGGATACTGAATCAGGTCAAAAACCGCCACGGCCTCTTCGGCAAGCTCCTGGTTACGGGTAAACAAGCTGTAATCGGTGTAGATTTTGGCGGTTTTTTCATTGAAATTACCGGTGCCAAAATGCGCGTAATGCACCAGCGAACCGCGCTCTTCGCGTGTTACCAGGCACAATTTGCTGTGAATCTTCAGCGACGGCACGCCCAGCACCACCCGAATGCCGGCATCGGTCATGCGTTTGGACCATTCAATATTGGCCTCTTCATCAAACCGGGCCCGAATCTCCACCACCACAGTGACTTTTTTACCGTTATCCACCGCATCTATCAAAGAGTTGATGATGCGAGAATTGCTGGCCACCCGATAAATATTAATGCGAATGCTTTTTACATTGGGATCGAAGGCAGCCTGGCGCACAAACTCGGTAAAATGCAAAAACCGGTGGTACGGGTAGTACAGCAAAATATCGTGGGCGGTGATGGCATCGAATACCGTGTTGTACTGGGAAAACTCTTTGGTATCGAGCGCCGGCAACGGCGTATGCTCAAGGTAGTCACGGCCAACATTGGGAAAGCTGATAAAGTCTTTGAAATTGCGAAAATGTCCGGCAGCATGCATGGTGTCTAAGGAGGTGATCTTCAGACGTTTGCGCAGATCATGGACCATATCCAGCGGCATGCTGTTGTCGTAGATGACCCGTACCGGCTCGGCAATCAGCCGTTGCTTCATACTTTCTGACATCTTTTCGACATAGCTTTCATCAATTTCGTCATTGATGGAATATTCGGCGTCCCGGGTCATTTTAAATGAGAAGGCTTCCAGGGAATCATATTTGATAAAACCACGAAAAATTTCTTCCAGACACAGCTGAATGATGTCATCAAGCAGAACAATGTGTTTCTTCTTACGGCTTTTCTGAGGCGGAATCTGTACAAACCGCGACATTTCCTGAGACGGCACCTGTAACGCTGCGTAGCGGGTATTGCGGTCCTTACGCCGGATAGCAACATATAAGTACACTGCAGAGCCATTAAGCCGGCTGAGTAAATCGGTTTTTTTATCGATCAGGACCGGGGCAATATGACGTAGTATTTTATTGACAAAAAAGTGGCGAGCCCAGGTTACCTGATAGTCACTGAGCTCATTCTTACGCAGAATAAAAATGTTGTAGCGAGCCAGTGCTTTAACCACATCCCGGTGAATTTCGTCGAACTTATTGGACAACGACACCACTTTTTTTTGAATCTGCTCCATTAGCTCTATTTTGCTGCGGGCTTCTTCTTCATTACCGTCGTTCTGCGCGATCGTTATTAGCCGCTTAACATCGGCGGCGCGCACCCGGTAAAATTCATCAAGATTATTGGAATAGATGCCCAAAAAGCGAATACGCTCCACCACCGGGGTGTTTTTATCCGCGGCTTCCTGCAAAACACGTTCGTTAAACGCAAGCCAGCTTAACTCTTTGGGATAATACAGCGAGTTAGGTTCCATAGGTGTCTTTGTTCACAGTTGGCCAAAAAGGAAATAGCGTGGCATCAAAAAATGACACGCCAGTGACAATGAAGCGGGGCCAGGTCAGGCCTGAGTGCTGATGTCCACCACCAAATCATTGGTCAGGTTTTCCAGGGCACTTTGCAACGCATCGCGATTAAATGCCTCGGGAACCGCCAGGCGTGCCCGGGCTTTGAACATCAGCGACCCCCAATTGGCCGCGCTTTCAACGGTAGAGTCAAAAGATACAATATTCAGATTAAACTGGTTCAGTGTGGCGGTGAGTTCCTGCACAATGCCCGGCTTATCATTCCCCATAACTTCTACAGTGAGGGTTTCGTTGAAACTTCCGGTGGCGCCGGTCAAAGATACAGCCTGTACTTCAAGATCGGGCAGGCCATTGAGGGCCGCCACCAATTCTTCGTGTCGGTCCTGCGGCACCTGAACTTCAACAAAGCCAGTGAACATGCCGGCCATGTGTGCAAAACTACTGCTGTGCCAGTTGCCGCCGTGTTGATATACGGCTTTGGCAAGCGTATCGACAATGCCGGTTTTGTCTTTGCCCATTATCGTAATAACTACTGGTTGCATAAGTGCTCCGGTGGTTGGTTATGACTGAAGTTTAACAGACCAGGTGAACAGTGGCGTGTCGCTATCTGCCAGATTTCACTTGATAATAGTTATTAAAATACCACATCATTAGCGCCTAACCAGCGCAAATTACGCGTAATCTGTTCTCAGGCTTATATGAACCCGATAATGACCCGAAAAAACCGACAACGCCAGCGTAAAGACCGGCGTATGAAAGCGGTGGTAACCACCTTCGGGGCTTTGGTGTTATTGACTCTGATTGTATTGATTGTGCATCTGGCCAGTCAGGCCATGCCCTTGTTATATACCCCCGGCTTACAGCTTCAGGCTCAGTACAAATTACCCGCTGACACCCAGTTGGTGGCCCCCGCTGATATCCTTGAGCGCCAGCCGGTCTTGCTGCATTCATCGGATTGCGCCGTTCAGCACGCCACGCTCTCTGGCAGCGCGCAGACTCGTGCCCCGGCAGGAACCGCAGATTTATGGCAGACCGGGCCGCCGTTGCGCTGGTCTTGCCGCAACCAAACCCGGGTGGTGTCTTACCAGAATCAGGCATACCAGATTAGTATCACGCCCGCGGGCAACGTACAGTGGCGGATTTTAAATTCGGTATCAGAACCAGGAGCGCTGTACACTTCGGCCATTGATTCCGAATCGACAATGCTACCTAAAGAACAGTGGCAGCTTACCCGGCATTGGCAGGTAACACTGGGGCGGGACTGGCTGGTATTACAACTGCACCATACTGAAGGCACCTATGTGCACTGGATTAACCGCCATCAGCCTGAGCACACCTATACCAGCTCGCTACCTTCAAATAGCCGTGTCATAGCGTTGCCGGATACTGGCCAGCAAATGATACACTTTGCAGATACTTTGCTGATGCAAAATTATCAGGGAGAGCCCCAAGCCAGGGTCAGGGTTAACAGTGACATCACCTGGTGGCAAAGTTTGCCCAAAGATCGCACCGTTATGATGGCCGACAGCACCGGGTCGGTGACCCGCTGGGTGTTACAGAACCACCAGGGCGAAATGATGTACCAACCCACTTATACGATCCATCTGGCTCAGTCTGAACAACCGGTAGCTGTGGCGGCCCACCCATCTGCAAATGCATTGGTGATAGCAACAAGTAGTAAGCGCTTACTAATGCTTAACCGCATTACCGGTGAGGTGGTAGGGCAATCGGTAAGTCAGAAAAAGGTGACCGGTTTGCAGTGGTATGGCGAATACCTGTATGCCTACAATCACCAGCAGATAGAAGTCTATCAAACCCGGAATTTATCCGGGGTAACCACCTGGTCTGCGCTATTTGAACCTCAGATATACGAAGGATATCTGACGGCTCAGCATACCTGGCAAAGCGCAACGGCTACCGATTATCAGGAACAAAAATTCAGTCTGACCCCCTTGCTCATGGGTAGCATTAAAGCCTCGTTACTGGCATTGATTATTGCGATTCCCACAGCGCTAAGTGCAGCAATCTACACCGGCTTTTTTGCCACTAGTGCGCTGCGCCAGTGGCTCAAGCCCGCTATTGAAATGCTCGAAGCTATTCCGTCGGTGTTAATTGGTTTTATTGCCGCCATCTGGCTGGCTCCCCTGGCCACCCACATCCTGTTGGCGCTGGTGTTTTTTGTGGTGACCCTGCCGGTCGTTCTGCTAGGCATAATGTTACTGAAGCCCTGGGTCGCTTTACGCTGGAGGCAGTGGCCCAAAGGTACCGAGCTGGTGCTGGCGGTGTTGGTCATAGTGCTTCTGGCCGGAGGAGCGTTCCTGGTCACGCCCTGGCTGCTGAACGTAGTTGCCGGCGTAGATGGTCAGATGACGACCTTACTCGACTCGCAAAGTCCCCTGGGCAAAACGTCGGTGGTAGTAGCCATTGCCCTGGGATTAGCGGTTTCTCCCAGTATCTACTCTCTGGCCGAAGATGCGATTTACAGTGTACCGGATGAGCTTAAACACGCGTCATTTGCATTAGGAGCCACGTCGTTACAAACCCTGTATAAAGTGGTGCTGCATGTAGCCTCTCCGGGGATTTTTGCCGCCATGATGCTGGGGTTCGGCCGGGCCTTTGGAGAAACTATGATTGTATTAATGGTTACCGGCAATACGCCTATCGCTTCGTGGAGTCTGTTTGAGGGGTTGCGTGCTCTCACCGCCAATCTGGCCATTGAACTGCCCGAGTCTGAAGTGGGCAGTGCTCATTATCAGATTTTATTTTTTACTGCCTGTCTTTTGTTCGGCTTCACTTTTGTTATCAATACCCTGGCTGAATTACTGCGCCAGCGGCTACGCAAGGCTTCTCGTTATGGGTAAAGCCCGGTTTCGACACTGGCTCAGCCCAGCCCGCCAGCAAACCCTGGTGGTCAGTATCAGTGCCTTTTTCACCGCGGCGTTGTTGTTGGGAATGATCAGTATTGTATTGCTGATTTTTGCCCGGGGGGGCGGCTACTTCTGGCCTGAAGATATATATCGGGTGGCCCTCAAAGCGCCGGATCAGGACCGGCCTATACAGGCCTATGGTGAATACCATGGTGCCTTAGAGCAAGATGAAGACACGCAGCACTGGGTGGTGTATTCCCATCAGCAGAACCCTTATGGCGAGCGGGCATTGGTCAGCCTTGAACAGCTTAATAACGCGCCACTGGTCACAGAAGCCGCCAGGATACTGCTCAATGATGGGCGTACTATACTGGGGGTCCCCAGGGTTATTAATAACGCCGGTACTGAGACTCAGGCACTGAGCCGGCTTTCTGAATACCAGGGCCAGGTAGCCACCTTATCGCAACGCATTACCCAGATTCGGGATAAGCATCTGGCAGAGCTGCACCGTCAAATTCGGGATATGTCAGGTGACACCAGCGCGGCTGCGCAGGCTGCCCTTAAGGAAAAGCGTCGCGTATTTGAACACTGGCAGAACAAAATAAGGCAACTGGAGGCGACCCGGGACCAGTACACGCTCATTGTTCAGCTAGCCGATAACAGCGCCATTGAGACCCCTTTGAACCAGCTTGCACAGCTAAGCTACCCAGGTCAGTTGCATCCGGGTGCAAAATTGCTGGTGGCGCTGGACAATATCTGGCGATTTTTAACCGAATCGCCCAAACAGGCCAATACCGCCGGCGGGATTTTTCCGGCCCTGTTTGGCACGGTACTAATGGTCTTTCTGATGACCCTGATTGTCACCCCTTTTGGGGTGCTGGCCGCCGTCTACCTCCATGAGTATGCGCCCCAAAATGCCCTCACCATCACCATCAGAATAGCGGTGACCAACATGGCCGGTGTACCGTCGATTGTTTATGGGGTATTCGGGCTGGGTTTCTTTATTTATGGCGTTGGGGGGCAGCTGGACAGCTGGTTTTTCACCGACACGTTGCCGGCGCCTACATTGGGAACACCGGGGGTATTCTGGGCGGCCCTGACCATGGCTATACTGACTTTACCCGTGGTTATAGTGGCCACCGAAGAAGGGCTGCGTAATGTACCGGCAGAGATCAAAGCCGGTAGCTATGCGCTGGGTGCCACCAAGGCCGAAACTATGATTCACACCGTGCTGCCTATGGCCTCGCCGGGCATCATGACCGGGGTCATTCTGGCCATTGCCCGGGCCGCCGGAGAGGTGGCCCCGCTGATGCTGGTAGGGGCGGTAAAGTTTGCTCCGAACCTGCCCATCGACGGGGAGTTCCCGTTTTTGCATCTGGAGCGACAGTTTATGCATTTGGGCGTATTAATTTATGATGGCGCTTTTCACAGTCAAACCGATACCAGTGGCGCTTCTATGATGTTTGCCGCGTGCTTGTTGTTATTGGTCGTGGTATTTGCGCTCAATATCATCGCGGTGGTACTACGAAACCGCCTGCGCAAACGGTATCAATAAGGAGGGTAAATGCTGACACTGTTTGAGCGCGAGTCACTGGATTTAGAGGCACTCACCGAGGCGCAAACTGCCATTGAAGTGAAGCAGCTAAGTTTGCAGTTTGACGCAAACCAGGTACTTAGTGAGATCAGCATGAAGATCCCGGCGCAGCGAATTACGGCGCTGGTGGGGCAAAGCGGCTGTGGAAAGTCAACGTTGATAAGCAGCTTTAATCGCATGAACGATTTGTACCCGCATTGTCAGTATCAGGGGCAGGTGATTATTAATGGGCGCGACATAAATCACCGGCGCGAAAATGTGGCACAGCTTCGTACCCGGGTGGGCATGGTGTTCCAGCGACCAAATCCGTTTCCTATGAGCATCTTCGATAATGTCTGTTATGGCTTGCGGTTGCAGGGCATCACCTTACGCCGGGAGCTAGACGATGCGGTGGAGCAGGCTTTACGTGACGCGGCACTATGGAAAGAAGTCAAAGATCGGCTTTTTGAACCGGCAAATATGTTGTCTGGCGGACAACAGCAGCGTCTGGTTATCGCTCGGGCCCTTGCCCTCAAGCCTAAAATATTGCTGCTTGATGAGCCTACCTCTGCACTGGATCCACTTACAACACTGTACATCGAAGAGCTGATGGCGCAACTTAAAAAGCGCTGTACCATTGTTATTGTAACCCACAATATGCAACAGGCAGCGCGAGTTTCTGATTACACCGCATTTTTGCATGAAGGGCGGCTGATTGAATATACCGACAGCGATACGCTGTTTACCACGCCTCGCAAAAAGCAAACTGAAGATTACATAACCGGCCGTTACGGCTGAGTTTAAACACAGGACAGGCTGATGCAGCAGGTTTCGTTCAATACACATATTTCGGGAAAATTTAATACCGAGCTGGAGAATTTGCGTAATTCGGTTCTGACCATGGGCGGTGAGGTCGAGCAACAGCTCATTGATACCATCAAAGCCGTGCGCTTTAATCAGCCCGGCCTGGCTGAGCAGGTTATTCTGAATGACCTGAAGATCAATTCGATGGAAATACAGATTGATCACGAGTGTCTGCGCATTATTGCCAAGCGTCACCCCACCGCGTCTGATTTACGCCTGGTGATGACCATTTCCAAAGCCATAACAGATATTGAGCGAATGGGCGATGAAATCGAGCGTATCGCCCGGCTGGTTACAAAGCAGCGCCTGCCGGTATCAGAAACCGTAAAAAGCACAATGCTGCTTATCTGCGAACAGGTGGCGCAAATGATGCGCGGAACCTTTGATGCCTTTGCCCGTCAAGATGAACAGTCGGCGCTGGAGGTCTATGAGCAGGATGATGTTATTGATAACGAATACAAAACGCTTCTGACTTACATTGTCGGGGAAATGGAAAAAAATACCGATTCGATGCAGGACTGGCTGGAAATTCTATGGGCACTGCGGTCATTAGAACGGGTTGGCGACCGTTGTAAAAATATCTGTGAATATGTCGTGGGTCTGGCCAGTGGCGAAGATGCCCGGCACTCCTCACTAGAAAATATGACGAAGAAACTGCAAAATTTATCGTAACTTTTCAGGACTTTCTGGCCAACTTTCATAAAACTGAAACATTAATCATTACAATCACCCGCTCGCTTCGGATTTATCTGAAAATGATAAAATCCGGCATTTTGGACTATGGCAACCGCGGCGATTAAGTTATCATGCGCGCAGCCTAATAAGATCAGTACAATTATTGACCTATGCGAGATACAGAATTTACATTGTCACCGAGCACTAATGTCCTCTTAAGCGGGCGCTCTACATCCTCAACAAGCCAGACTTTGTCCGGCCAGTTCAGCAAGTAACTCAGGAGCAGACACCTGTGGAATTATTGCAAAATTACGGCACAACACTCATCATTCTGGCCGCTTTGGTGGGCTTTATTATGGCCTGGGGCATTGGCGCGAATGATGTGGCTAATGCGATGGGAACCTCGGTAGGTTCTAAGGCGCTGACAATCAAGCAGGCAATTTTTATTGCTATGATCTTTGAATTTGCCGGCGCTTATCTGGCAGGAGGCGAAGTAACCGCCACTATCCGTAAAGGAATTATCGACTCCAGCTTCTTTATCGACAAACCAGATTATCTGGTGTTGGGCATGATCGCCTCATTATTTGCAGCCGGCGTTTGGCTGGCACTGGCCTCCTGGCTGGGATGGCCGGTATCTACGACGCACTCTATTGTGGGCGCGATTGTAGGCTTTACCGCCACGGGCGTCAGTATGGATGCGGTTTCGTGGGCCAAAGTTGGCGGAATTGTGGGTAGCTGGGTAATTACCCCGGCGCTATCCGGTTTAATTGCATATCTGATTTTCATGAGTGCTCAAAAGCTTATCTTTGATACCAAGCAACCATTAGAAAACGCTAAGCGTTATGTCCCTTTTTATATGGGCATGGCGGGCTTTGTGATGTCGCTGGTGACCATTAAGAAAGGTCTCAAGCACGTGGGTATGGAGCTGTCTGCCACCAATGGTTACTTACTGGCAATCGCCATTGCTATTGTGTTGGGGCTACTGGGTAAAGTCATGATTAAGCGCTTGAAGTACAGTGTATCTGACGATGCCGACTTACAGGCTGCGAATGTTGAAAAAGTATTCGCCATTTTGATGGTGGTGACCGCCTGTTGTATGGCTTTCGCCCATGGTTCCAACGATGTGGCTAATGCTATCGGCCCGCTGGCCGCAGTAGTGAGCGTGGTGAGCTCTGGTGGTGAGATCAACGCCAACGCTCAGTTATCGCCGTGGATTTTACCGTTAGGCGGCCTGGGAATTGTGGCCGGTCTGGCCTTATTTGGTCATCGGGTTATCAAAACCATTGGCCAGGGGATCACGCACTTAACTCCAAGCCGTGGTTTTGCCGCAGAACTTGCCGCAGCCTGCACCGTAGTGATTGCCTCGGGCACCGGCCTGCCAATCTCTACCACGCAAACTCTGGTGGGCGCTGTACTGGGTGTGGGTCTGGCGCGTGGCGTCTCTGCACTGAACCTGGGCATTGTTCGCAATATTGTGGTGTCCTGGGTTATTACCCTGCCGGCAGGTGCAATTCTGTCAGTTATCTTCTTCTATTCGTTAAAAGGCATTTTTAACGTAGCCTAGACAGATAACGTAAAAAAAGCCCCTGACGCTTTAGGCTGCAGGGGCTTTTTTGTGGCCATAAGTACATAAGTACATAAGTAAGTACGGCAAGAACGGTTGGGCCTGACCAGGTTTGCGAGCCGGGTCCGGGGGCAGCACCACAAAGTCGAAGAGTTAGACGCTAGAAGGTCAAAGCGAAAGGTAGGAGAGTGGGGGCTGACTCGGGGCCCCCGCATGAGCAGCAATAAGCTACCGGGGGCCGCAGGCTATTAAAATGTCGGCAGAAAAAGGACGGTTAAATGCGCATTATTTAGATTCTGAATCCAGCGGCGTCACCGGAGAAACGAAACCTTCTGGCTTAATGCCAATAACCGGGCAGGTGAGCTGTTGCAGGGTTTCTTCGGCAGTGCCGCCCATGATGAATCCGGGCACCCCCAGACGTGCTACTGTTCCCATAACTACCGCTTTGGCCCCCACGGCGGTGGCCGTTGCCGCAATTTCCCGGCGGGGGTAGCCATGGACAAGGTGCTTCTGACGCCGCAGCTTTTTCATCGTGCCTTTTTTAAACTGGGCTTTCAGCTCAGCTTTGATTTCGGTAATAAGCCGCTCCAGTTCCTCTTCGCGCTCTTTATAGATATTGTTCAAATCATTTTCCAGGGCGTTTTCATCCACGGAGATAAAGCCGCCCCGCAAAATATTGTCCGGCACAGCGTCAAACACATGCACTATTCGTAGCTGCGCTGACTCCATTAGCGCCACATGGGCCGCATACCGCAGAATATCCTTATTCAGGGCACGGCGTACCGAGACTTCATGGGCCGGATAATGGTAGTTAAGATCCAGCGCAGCCACGATAGTATCGTATTGCTCCTTATCGCCACGTGGGACCACCCAGACCGGGCAGGGGCATTTTCGCAACAGTTCCATATCGTCGCTGCCGCACAAGCGTTCTTCGTCATCGGCGTCGGATAACTTGATCACCAGATCAATATCATTGGCCATAATGTACTGAATGGTTTCAGTGGAAGACTGGCCGACGGCCACCGTCCCGGTTACCGGGTATTGTTTGGACCACTGGGTAACCTGCTTATCCATCCAGACTTTCGCCGCACTCTCCATAGAGTTGTGAGTTTCAAGATAGGCAAAGGACTGCATGACCATATTGGCATTGGGGGGCAAGGCATCAAGTTTAAGCAAAATAGTCAGTCGCGCTTCATGGTATTGCGCAACCTGCATAGCGTGGGACACAATTTTGTCATAGTGATGTGCCTCGCTGAGAATACAAAGGATGTTCTTACTGTTTCCGGTCATTGCTGCCTCACGGTGGTTTCTTTTATTATTGTCAGGGAACTGACGCCCTGCTATGTCACTGAAAAAATGGTTTTGCTTATCATAATTATAGAAGGATTAGGTGAAAGTCTGGAGACAAAACAGTGAAGTTTTTATGACAACCGTCTCCTTTTATATAGACCACTGATGCAAACCACAGTTCGCAGATTATAAAAAGGGGCTTGCGTTTTTTATTTATGATTCTTATGCTAGATTAAAACACACTGTTTTAATCAAAAAGATTATTATATGAAATGGCCAAATCTTAAACATCTGCACTATCTGGTCACTCTGCACCAAGAACAACACTTTCATCGGGCGGCGAACCGTTGCAATGTCAGTCAGTCCACCCTGAGCACTGCCATCCAGAATCTGGAAGAGCACTTTGGAAGCCAGCTACTGGAGCGTGAGCACAAAACCTTTGTGTTTACTTCACTGGGACTGGATGTCGTGGAGCGCAGTAAGTTGATATTACAAGAAGCCGGGGAGTTGGTCGAGTATGCGCAAAATGCCGGTGACTGGCAGCGTGGTAAGCTCAAGCTGGGGGTTATCCCAACTATTGCCCCGTTTTTGTTTGAAGGTCTGATAGGGGCATTTTCCTCATTTCTACCCGAAATCAGTCTGGAGCTCCAGGAAGATACTACTGATAATCTGCTTCGCCAGCTGGCCGACGGGGAGCTGGACTTGCTGGTGCTGGCGTTGCCTATGGATACGCCGGGATGCAAACAGATGATATTAGGACAAGACCCTTTCCATCTGGTAGCCCACCGGGATTTAGCCAACGAGTTGCCTGAGCCGCTGGATCTGACTTCGTTACCAAAGAAAAGTATCTTTTTACTGCAACAGGAACATTGTATGACCGGCCATGCAGTCAGTGCCTGTAATCTGCAGCATCAGGATCAGGTGAGCAGTCTGGTCGCCAGCAGCTTGTACACACTGGTGCAGTTGGCCAACAGCAAGCTAGGGTATACATTTTTACCTGAGCTGGCGTTAAATCAAAAGATATTGCAGTCTACCAATCTTACGGCGATGCCGGCGGAAGCCCAGGCTTATCGGGAAATCGGGCTGGTATGGCGCTCTGGTACCACCCGTATGCGACTTTTTCGTCGTATTGCTGAGATTCTGGCGCCTTTGTTGCCAAAGCCGACCCTGCGTTAAGCGCGTCACCAAAAAATACCTGGTAACAAAAAGCCCGCATAATCGCGTAATGCCAGTCAGTTAAGCTGACTGGCATTTTTCTTTTTAGGGTATTTACGAGGCTGTCCCTTCACTACCCGTGGATAACTTCTGTCCGGTTTCTTATTGGGCAATTCCAGCATTCGTAGTGT